>Ga0123352_10000933_pt1 | contig 37458 bp, 38 predicted proteins | sample TergutLab28metaG_FD_89700 | JGI IMG/M metagenome (GOLD analysis project Ga0123352, IMG submission 89700) | Labiotermes labralis P1 segment gut microbial communities from Petit-Saut dam, French Guiana - Lab288 P1 | ecosystem: Host-associated > Arthropoda: Insects > Digestive system > Gut ... | reverse complement strand
ATCCGCAGGCTTATCAGTGGATAGGCTTGCGGAGCTTTTGGAAATAACCCCAAATTTTCTCACTCTTATCGAGGAAGGGGAATGTTATCCTACTCTTAAGGTCGTTATGGGGATAAGCAATATCTTAAACGTGTCTATGCAATATATTGTTTTTGAGGAAAATGAGTAGTATCTGTATTTGAGATTGCTTCAGGCTTCCGCCAACCCAATGACGAGAACCAAGTACACCCTAACTCCTTTTGAGGAAAATCGGCAGCCTAAAAACATTGTAATTTTTCAAAAAATACTGTAAAATAATATCGTTCCTATAACCAAAGGAGGATATTATGATTAATCTCGAAAAAATGGGGCAAAAGGCAAAGGAAATGTCTAAATATACAGGCCGCCTTGATGTTCAAACTAAAAACGAGGCATTACTCACCTGTGCTGAGGCTTTGGAAGCTCAGGCTGATTATATACTTGCGGAAAATAAGAAAGATATGGACAACGCCGACCCGTCACGGGGCAGTTTTAACGACAGGCTTTTATTAACCCCCCCAAGGATTTCTGCCATGGCCGAGGGGCTTAGGAAGGTATCGCGCCTTGACGACCCTGCCGGTGAAGTGCTGTATATGAAAACCTTGACAAACGGCTTGCAAATTGGGGAGCAGCGGGTGCCTTTAGGTGTCATCGGTATGATTTATGAGGCGAGGCCTAATGTTACGGTGGACGCTTTCGGGCTGTGCTTTAAGGCCGGTAATAGCTGTATTTTACGTGGAGGTTCTGAGGCCATATGCTCTAACATAGCTTTAGTTAGCGTACTCCAAGGTGCTTTGGAAGCGGCAAATCACCCTAGGGAAGTTGTCCAGTTTATTTCCGACACTTCAAGGGAAGTGGCAAAAGATTTTATGAAACTTAATAAATATGTGGACGTACTTATACCTCGCGGCAGCGCAAGCCTTATTAACAGCACTGTGGAGCATTCAAAGATTCCTGTAATAGAAACAGGAGTGGGCAACTGCCATATTTATGTAGATGATACCGCTGATTTGGATAAAGCCGTAAAAATAATTATAAACGCCAAAACCCAGCGTATAAGCGTGTGTAACGCTTGTGAAAAATTACTTGTACACAAAGCTCTCGCCGATACCTTTTTGACTGTCATATGTAAGGCATTAAGTGACGCAGGTGTTGAAATACGCGGGGATAGTTTGGTTTGCAACGCTTTTCCAAAGGCTTTGCCTGCAGCTGAAGGTGATTGGTATGAAGAATATTTAGATATGATAATTGGTATAAAAGTGGTAAATGGCTTAGACGAGGCGATTGCACATATTAATCATTATTCCTCAGGGCATTCCGATGTGATTTTAACGGAAGGTTACAGGGCTGCTAAGCACTTCGTGGCAGAAATAGACTCCGCCGCGGTGTATGTAAACGCCTCTTCCAGATTTACAGACGGAGAGGAGTTTGGGCTTGGTGCTGAAATTGGCATAAGCACAGGAAAGCTCCACGCGAGAGGTCCCATGGGGCTTAAGGCACTTACTACAACTAAATTTATTGTATTCGGCAACGGGCAGGTAAGACCATAGTGGTTTATTTTCGTTAATAGAAGACGGCTTAAACCTAATTAACTATACTCATCATAATCCATTATCTTTTCATGCTTTCCAGCCTTTTTTGCCTCCAAATAAGCAAATATATCATCCAATATATCCCTAAGGACGGCAACAATAGGTATGGCTGCTATCATACCCAGCATTCCGGCAAAAGCCCCTCCTATTGTTATACTTATAATTACAAGGAGAGGGCTTAATTTAAAAGATTCCCCCATAAGCCTTGGCTGGAGTACGTTAGCGTCCAGCTGCTGGGTAACGATTAAAGTAATGCTTGCCACAAGGGCCGCGCCGGCTCCCTGAGTAAACGCGACTACAATCACAGCTACCAAAGTACCGACTATAGAGCCAAAATACGGTATATAATTAACAATCCCAAGTAAAATCCCTAAAGTCAGCGCGAAAGGTGAGCCAAGTAAATATAATTGGAAACCCACAGCCGTGCCTAATATACATCCGTCGATAGTTTGGGTGTAAATATAGCGTTTAAAATAACTGTTTATTTTATGGGAGTATTTAAGTATTATATTATAATTCTCATTTGAAGAGAAAAGCCCGATTATACGGCAAAGGAAGGCTTTAAACTTATCCTTTTCAAACAAAATATAAATTGACGAAATAAATGCAAGAAATCCTCTGAACAAAGTAGCCGTAAGCCCGAATATCGCGTCAAAAGGCCGTGCCAGGTCTTCAAGCCCAAGGGCACCAAGCTCCGCAAACCAGTCAGACAATATAGTCTCTACATAAATAGGCTCGTTTAGGAAATTCATATAATTAATTTGGTCAATAAATTCCAGTATCCGCTCATAATAGCTCTGAGAGTTTGCGATAAATAAAGCTACCGAGTCGACTATATACGGTATAACAAGGTCTAAAAGCAGATAAATCAAAGAAAAGAAGCCAATATAAACAATAAAAATACTAATGGCTTTTTTTCTTTTAACCAGAAATTTAATTTTAGACCTGCCTATAAGCTTTTGAAAGCCCGCAGCAGGTATAGATAAAATATAAGCAAGTAAAAAGCCGTAAAAAAACGGCGATATAATACCCCAAACCCGCCCTATAAAGCCTATTATCATACTTTCCTGACCTGACAGGTCACTTATAATCTGAAAAGATATAATAACTGCAAGGGCAAGAAAAAAATAAGGCAGCATCATTTTTATTTGCATAGGGCTTAGCAGCTTTCTCATGGGTAAAATCCCTTTCTTATAAGGAGTATTCGTATACGATTATAACCTATTTGCAATCTAAAAAGCAATCAAAACAACCGATGTATTTTCGCCTCCCCTCGACACTGCCCGTCAGGGCAAACACATGAAAAAATAATTGCTAAGGTTTGTAATCTTTGCATCGCAGATTTTAATCGATTTGACGGAATTTACTTCTGTCAAATCGCAAAAGTTTGCATAGTTTCTTAGGAACTTTGCAAACTTACCTTAGGTCAAGGAGAGTCGAACAATGCGCGGTTTTGCGGTGGAATTTTAGTCCCGCCGTTGTCATTGTCCTTGCCTTACTACGGTAAGGCTGCGTCCTCTTTCGCGGCGGTTTCAAAAATTCCATCCGCAAAACTCGAAGACCCATAGCCGCAAAAAATTTGTATTTAGCAAAATTTGAGGATGATGGTGGGCACCCAGCCCACCGAGGAGGAAAATAAAGATTAATCAAATTTTTTACGCTATGGGCGTGCAAGGTTCGACTCTCCTTGGCCTAAGTTTCTCGCCAAAATCCTGATTTCGGCGAAGGGTAAACCCTTCATGGGTTTGCCCGACACTGCCCGTAAAAACTTGTTGCTATTAGAAAACCCCTTTGTTATAATATAATAGGCAAAATATTACATATATGAGGAGTTGATGAGGAAAAATGGAATTTATTCAAAGGTTCGTTATGGGGATTGGTTTGTTTGAGCTAACCGTGCCCAGCTTGATAATGATGACAATTGCTTTAATTTTACTGTATGTAGGTATCGTAAAAAAACATGAGCCCCTTTTACTTGTACCAATTTCCATCGCAATGATTATGGCTAATATGCCAATGCCTGAAATATTAAACCTGCCCGGTTTTTCGGCTTATGATGCCCCTGTAATCGAATATTTAGTAGGCGTTGACGGGGTTATTACGAGAAATGTTGTTATGCCCGGCGGGCTTATGTATTTTATCTATCAAGGTATTTATCTTATTATTTTTCCGCCTTTGATTTTCTTATGCCTTGGTGCTATGACTGATTTTGGTCCTGTTCTTTCAAGACCTACAAGTGTTATTATAGGTCTGGGCGGTCAGCTTGGCATTATCGTTGCTTTTGCCGGCGCGCTTTTACTCAGTAATATTTTGCCTAATTTTATTGAAGGCTTTTATGGCTTTGATGTTGGGCAGGCAGCGGCAATCGGTAAAATAGGCAGCTCTGATGGTCCTACGGTAATATTTTTGGCATCAAATCTTGCGCCGGATTTACTGCCGATTATTGCAATAGCCGGTTATTCTTATATGGCATTAGTGCCTGCTATTCAAATGCCTATAATGAAATGGCTTACAACAGATAAAGAGCGCGTTATTGTTATGCCTCCTCCTCCTAAAGTTTCTAAAAAGGTTAAAATCCTTTTCCCTATTGTTACAACAGTGGTAACTTTACTATTAATCCCGGCGGCCGGTGCCCTTGTTGGTATGATGATGCTTGGTAATTTAATAAGAGAATGCGGCGTAACCGACCGTTATGTACCTACTCTTGAAATGCACCTTCTAAACGTACTTACAATCTTAATCGGTCTTGCAGTAGGGGCCTCCGCAACAGCTGAGGCTATGCTTAATATAACAACTATCTTAGTTGTTATCCTTGGGCTTTTAGCCTTCGCTTTCGGTACTGCGGGAGGGGTTTTAATAGCAAAAGTCCTTTGTGTAGTAACAGGAGGTAAAGTTAATCCGCTTATTGGCAACGCGGCACTCTCCGCAATGCCTATGGCTGCTCGTGTTTCTCAAAAAATGGGGCAAAGATATAACCCTGAAAATCACTTGCTTATGCACGCAATGGGTCCGACAGTTGCATCTACCATTATATCCGCGATTGCGGCCGGGGTTTTCCTTGCGCTGTTTGGCGGGTAATAAGGCTGTCACCCTTTCTCGTTAAAATCTGCCGCGCTTCGAGCTGACAAGCTTTTAACGAGTTTTGGTATGTATTAATCGATTTGCGGAATTTAAAAAACCACCCCCGTTGTGATTGGGGGTGGTTTTTGTTTAATTAAGGTTGTAACAAAGTGACAGTACTCTTGGTTTCATTGCGAGCATCATCCCAGCGTCATTGAGAGAAGCCGCAAAGCCGCAGGCGAAGCAATCTATCTTTTTATTTTATCATCTTTTACCATGCCGCGACCATACCGTCCGTTCTAGGCTCAGTTCCGCCTGCAAGCATACCATTCTCAAGTCTCCAAATAATCTGACCGCGGCCTACAGCCTGGTTGTAGGTCATATTGATTTTATGACCCATTTCGGATAACTTGTGGGCAATACCGTCTCCCACAGTAGATTCCAACTGGACTTCTAAGCCTTTGTGCCATTGGAAGCGGGTAGCATCCAATGAATCCTGAGGATTCATATGGAAATCGATGGTGTTTACCATCATCTGTAAATGCCCTTGGGGCTGCATAAAGCCCCCCATTACGCCAAATGGACCTATTGCCTTGCCATCTTTCATCAAAAAGCCGGGAATAATAGTGTGGAACGAGCGTTTTCTAGGGGCAAGCTGATTTGCATGCCCGTCTTCCATAGTGAAATTATGCCCTCTGTTATGAAGAGAAATATCCGTGCCATCAACTACAATGCCGCTGCCAAAACCCATATAATTACTTTGGATATAAGATACCATATTGCCATCTTTATCCGCCGCGCAAAGATATACTGTACCAGAAGCCTTAGGATCGCCAAAACCAAAGACCTGTGCCCTGTCTTCCAATATTTCTTTGGCTCTCATACGCCCATATTCCTTGGAGATTAAGTCTTTAACACTTACAGTCATTGCGGAAGGCTCCGCTATGTATTTATGGGCATCAGCGTAGGCGAGTTTCATAGCTTCCATTTGTAAATGATAATTTCTCGCTGATTCACGTACAGGGTCAAGCTCAAAATTGGAGAGGATATTAAGTGCCATAAGTGCCGTAATGCCGTTGCCGTTTGGAGGCAGTTCGCAAACATCATAGCCTTTGTAGTTGGAAGAAACAGGGTCAACCCACTCAGGTTTATATTCCATAAAATCGCTTTTATCTAAATATCCCCCATGTTTTTCCATGAATTTAACCATTTTTTCCATTAAATCCCCTTCGTAGAAGCTTTTTGCGTTGGTTTTCGCAATTTCACGAAGGGTCGCGCCCATATACTTATAAGAGCGCATATCACCGGGCTTTGGCGGCTCGCTGCCAAAGGTTTTAAACCAGCCGGCGTGGAGCTCGTCATTATGATTTTTGGATAAATTGTTATATGTGCCTTTCCAACCGTTTGCCACGTTTACGGAGACAGGGAACCCTTCCTCAGCGTATTTAATTGCCGGGGCTGCAACTTCTTCAAAAGAGAGTTTGCCGAATTTATTCATAAGCTCAGCCCAAGCGGCAGGGGCACCGGGGAGATTAACCGCTTCCAAGCCATAAGTCGGTATTTCCTCCATACCTTTATCCCGAAGAACCTTTGCGGAGATATTTTTGGAAGACCAGCCGCTGGCGTTAAGCCCGTAAAGCTTGCCGTTTACATGGGCAATAGCAAAAGCATCGCCCCCTATACCGTTTGCCGTAGGCTCAACAACAGGCAAGGTCATAGCCATAGCAACGATTGCGTCAATACAATTGCCGCCTTTTTGGAGCATTTCCATCCCTGCTGTGGCGGCAAATGTACTGCCTGTGGCTGTCATGCCGTTATAGCCGAAAGTTACCGTGCGCCTTGATGGGTAAGAATATCTGTTAAAATCCAAATACATTGTACACCTCCAAATTTAGAACCTGTATTCAATAATGGGTTACGCGTATTTCCGAGTCTGATTTTATGCCAATTAAGGAAGCGCGAACGCAGCATATGCGGAGATAATCCTTCTGAGCATAATCACGAAGTGATTGTGCGAATGCAAGTGAGCGCTGACACAAAGTGGCTTAAAATCAGCCGGAAAGACGTGTAAGGGCTTATTGAATACAGGTTTTTATTATAATGCTTTAACACCTAAGCAATATGTTTGTAATATGTTAAATTTATCGTCCATAACAGTTAAATCCGCATCAGCCCCGGCTATAATCTGCCCTTTTTGCTTTTCAATACCCATTACCTGCGCCGGATATAAAGTTGCTGTTAAAATAGCGTGGTCTATGGATACTAACGCCTTCTCCACCAGCAGTTGTATCCCCTTATTCATCATAAGAGAGCTGCCTGCTAAAGTATTGGTGCCGTATAGTCTGGCCGAACCTGATTCATCCACCTCAACTTTAAAAAACCCTTCCCGCTCATGAACCCCGGGGGGCAGTCCCTTAGCCATGAGAGAATCCGTAACCATAATTATTTTAGCGTTATTTTTAGCTTTAAACAAAATATTTACCACATTAGGATGAACATGATGCCCATCCGCAATAATTTCCGCGAAAGCATTGGCACCCATTAACGTACCTACTACACCCGGCTCCCTTTGGTGGAGCCCTTTCATACCGTTAAAACTGTGTACAAAGCATGTTGCACCATTTGCAAGGGCTAAAAGTGCCTCCTCATTGGTTGATGCGGAGTGACCTATGGCAACAACAACACCGTTCTGAGAGGCGTAACGTGTAAGGGCAAAATTATCGTCATGTTCCGTGGCTAGGGTCATATATACAATCGTCCCCCTGGCGGCTTCCTGGAATTTTTTAAACAGTTCCACTGTCGGACCTTGGAGGAGTTTAGCGTCATGGGCGCCTTTAAATTCAGTATCCAAAAAAGGACCTTCCAAATGGGCACCTAAAATTTGTGCCCCTTTCGGTGCTAAATCCATTACATCGGCAATATTTTTAAGTGCGGCAAAAGTCCCTTCGTCTTTATTGGTAACAGTAGTGGGAAGTACTGCCGTTACCCCTTCTAAAGGCAGCTTAGAAACCCAGTTTATAAGCCCCTCAGGCGTACCTTCATCTACCGCGTAGCCGTAAGCACCATGAGTATGTACATCAATAAAGCCCGGCAGCAGCATATTATCCCCATAGTCCGCGTCCGCTGTTTTAGTGCCGCAGGGCAAAATTTCAACAATCTTACCCTCCCTTATATGTACTTGAGCTTTCATAAATTGACCTGCTATAAAAACCTTGTTACTTTGAATAATCATAAATTATGCCTCCTTATTAACTTACACATATCACAACATTCTACATTCTCCTGGCTTTAGGGGGGCCTTGCCACTTTTCATCATCATCTTTGTAGTTTTTAAGCTTCCTTGCTGTTGAGGAGAGGATTGCCTGAGATGGGAAATAGAAAATCCAAATACCCCTTTGGATAAACTCCCTGGCAGCAGGGGCTTGCAGTGCCTCAATAGGAAGATTGTAAAGCCCGACAAAAATATCACAAGCCATAAACAAAAGCATACCTAAAATTATCATTATATTATTAGGCGCAGGGTATTTTTGATAAGCCATAAACGCGCCGGTTACGCTAAATAAAAGAAATACAGCATAAGCAGCCCCTAAAGCCATTAAAAGAGGCAGCCCCGAAAGATACGCGACGCCAAATGCCCCTATTCCCATAACCCCTTGGGCAATTACCCTGTTTTTATTAGTAAATCTGTAATTATGGGCAGCTTGTACCCCACAAAAAACCAAAATCCCCGCAATATTCATCCCAAGGATAACCATAAAAGTATCGGCTATCACAGTAAGCATCAGGGCACAAATTAAAATAATTTGATCCCGCTTGCTAATTGCAAACCCGTCCTTTGCCATAAAAGCGTTTAACAGACAGCCTGCTATAACCATAACTCTTATTGTATTGTCAACGTCGATACCGATACCCATAGTCACCAATCACCAACCCTCAATTTTCATCTTTTTGTAAGTTTTCTAGTTATAGGGAAATAGGCTTTTGTTCGTCAGTAGAGTTGAAGAGTATTTCTAAGCTTCTTCGCTATCCTCGGAGGACGCCTCCTCCTCAGGCGGTAAAAAGCTAATAAATTTAGAGCCTTTAAATTTAAGCATACCCTCGGCACCTTCCTGTAAAAAAGCCCCTTGTATCCTTGGGAGGCTGAATATATGCTTCGTCCCCTCCTCGTCAGTAAATACTATGGAAACTTCCCGCCGCTTAGGTATCCCTATTTCCGTAATAGCCGCTTTAACTGACAATATATCAAAAGAGCTATTGCCTTCCATGGACTCATATAGCCTTTTTGAAAAAAAACTGCTTATTATCAGCGCGATAATAAGAAAAACCACAGCAACAGCCGCAAAAATGCCTATATATACATAAGGGTTTACCCCAAGCCATGAGTAAAACTCAAATACACTCACCTAATCATCTTCCTCATCTGTCGAAAGCATTTTAAACCTGTAGTTTTCGTCTTTATAAGCTTTGGCTATTTCAGCAAAACCCGGGAATATAGGCGCGGAAAGCTCTAAAAGGTGAGGATCAAAATGGGTACCCGAATCTTTTAATATAATCTCAAACGCTTCCTCATGACTCATAGGGGCTTTGTAAGGGCGTTCACTTACGAGAGCATCATATACATCAGCCACAGCCATAATCCGCCCTGCAAGAGGTATCTCCCCGCCGGAAAGACCGTAAGGGTAGCCTTTCCCATTCCATTTTTCATGATGAGAGACTATAAGCTGCCTGGCTATATATAGGAAATAAGAGTCATCCCCCAGTTCATTAATAGCTTGGTCTAATATATAAGCCCCAAAAACCGTATGTTTTTTTATTACATCAAATTCAAAATCCGTTAATTTAGTAGGTTTATGAAGTATAATATCCGGCACGGCAACCTTGCCTATATCATGAAGTTTAGCTGATTTTATCAGGTTTTCGGCAAATTCCTGTGTTATTATATAATCTTCATGTTTTATGCGTATTAAATTGTTTACAAGAAGCTCAACATACCCTGTGGTTCTCTTAATATGGGCCCCTGTTTCATTATCACGTATAGATGTAACATTCGCAAGCATTTCCAAAACCGAGTCCTGGGTTTTATTTAACTGCTCAGTTTTTTTATAAACCATATCTTCAAGCGCAACCCTATGAGTCTGAAGCTCAATATGAAGAGAAACACGAGCCCTGACAACATTAGTGGATATTGGCTTTAGCACATAATCAACGGCACCCAGTTCAAAGGCTTTTTGCTCCGATTTCCTCCCTTCTATGCCAGTTAGAAATATTACAGGTATATCAATCCATCGGTAATCGGATTTTAGCCTTTGTATCATGGCATATCCGCTCATACCGGGCATTTCAATATCCAAAAGGATTAGGTTTGGTATCATTTTCTCCAAAAATTTAAGGGCACGCTCCGCCGAGAGGGCTGCATAAAGCTTATACTCATCCTGCAAAATTTCCTGCAAAAGTCTGAGATTATTAGGGTCATCATCAACCATTAATATGGTTTTTTTCGCAAAGTAGTCTTTCATATACAACCTCTTAATTTATATCAGATAAAATTGAGTCAATAACCATAACAGCACTATCGTAATCAAAGGCACCTATATACATACTAATATCGCTAAAGAGTTCATTACTTTCTTTATCAAGCCTCATACTCTTAAGCCGATTAATGATACTATCAACATTTTCAACATCTAAAATATCAAGACTTTCTCTTAAAACGGCTAAAATATCCTTCTCATTTCTTATATCAACTATAGGCAGGCTGTAATCCTCATTATCAGAGCCTATTGTTGTAATCATAGGTACAATTTGTTCCCCAAGATTTTTTAAATCACCCATAAATTTAGTATGATTGGCGGATATATATCCTATTTGGTTATTCCTCGCGCACATTTCAAAGCGTTTTGCCATTTCCGAAAGCTCATAATGCCCAATATTCGCAAGAGACGACTTAAGAGAGTGAACCCCTATACGGTAAGTCTCCATATCTTTATCCCCCAGAGACGTATCAAGCCTTATAAGTTGGGCAGGGAGCGTATTAACAAAGGTCGTAAGTATAGCCATATATATTTCCTCATTGCCGTCAAAATCCTTAAGGGTCTTATAGCCGTCAATACCGCACAGTTCCTTTAATTTTGCAAACAACTCCTCATTATGAGGCTTTATGGTCATTATCTCTTCCGGCTCTTCATAGTCAAACTTATCTTTAGGCAGCCAAGCTTGTAAAACCCTGTTCAACTCCTGTATGTCGATAGGTTTAGATATATAATCGTTTAACCCTTTTTTAAGAAACTGCTCTTTCACCCCTTCATATACATTAGCGGTAAAAGCTATAATTGGTGTTTTAGAGTTTAAATCACAGCCCTCACGTATATGTCCTGTGGCTTCTATACCATCCATTTCAGGCATCATATGATCCATAAAGATAATATCATATTCCTTAATTTTAGATCTGTTAATAGCTTCAATCCCTGAGCTTGCCGTATCCGGCTCCGAACCGTAGGCTTTAAACATCTCTTCCGCTACTAATATATTTATTTCATTATCATCAACTACTAAAATTTTCGTATCAATAAGTTTAAACCCGCCAATTTTATTGCCTGGCGTCACCTCGGAAACAGTGCCCTGACCGATTTCGTTAACCGGCATATCAATAATCCGCGCAAGATCCGATATAAGTACAGGTTCAAACACAGTATTTACCCGACTTGAAGTAGCAAAACTTACAGCATCCGCTTCTTTTATAGCTACAAGCCGTTTTGAGGCAAGCTTTGCCGAATAGTTTTCAATAACATTTTCAAACTGCTCACTCCAGTAAATAACATGGGTGTACGTATGCTCATCTAATATTTTCGCAAATTCCCCTTCATTGTAGCATACATCATAATCAATAAATAATTTACCAAGCATCTCCAAACACAAAGCCCCCGAGCGGCCTTTAGGCATTATAAGGACTTTTTTGCTGCCGGAGTTTTTTACCTGGGCTATACGCTCTTTGCGCCCTATTTTTTGGGGCACTTCAAAAGTAAAGATACTGCCGGCACCGGCCTCCGATTCCATATACAGCCTGCCCCCTAAAAACTCAGCTATATTTTTAGATATGGCAAGGCTAAGCCCTGCTCCTTCGGTGACATTTTTTTGATCCCTGTCCATTTTGGAAAAAGCTTCAAACACATATTTCTTATCTTCTTCATTGATGCCTGAGCCTGTATCCTCCACAAAAAATTCAAGGGCAGCTATACCGTCAGTCATGCTTTTCATATTTACCGTAAGTTTAACAAAGCCTGTTTTCGTATATTTTACGGCATTGTCCAATAAATTCCTAAGTATTTGGCTAATCCGCCTATCATCCCCTTTAAGAAGTGCCGGTATATCCGGGTCCATATCAACAAGAAAATCCAGTTTTTTCTCATTAGCTTTAAGGCTTATAGGCGCGGATACAGCACTAAGGAGAGAGACTATATCATATTCCGCTTCGTTATGTTCAAACTTGTTTTCCCCTATTTGGGAGAAATCCAGTATATCATTTATTATTTTGAGCAAAGATTCCGTGGCAATAACTATATTGCTTACATAATGAGCTTGAATATCGTTAAGCTGAGTAAGCCCAAGGAGGTTGCTCATACCTTTTATGGCATTCATCGGTGTCCTTATTTCATGGCTCATACTCATTAGGAAATTACTTTTTGCCATAGCAGCCAAATTGGCTTTTGCCCTGGCCAAGTTAAGCTCGGATATATCTTGTATTAAGACAATAAGGGCTTTGGAGCTTGGGATTATAAGGACTTGACTATTTGAGTGAATAAATACCATCGACTCATTGGTTTTTAGTGCTTTATCACAGTTTAGGGTAAAAATACCGATTACATCTTCCTCGTATTTATTTGCAAGGACATTTTTAAACGGCTCGCCCGTAACCTCCGAAAGAGTGGCAAAGCCAAAAGCCTCTATTGCCGACTCACTGCAGTTAAAGACCTTAAGCTCCAAATCAAGCATGAAAATCAAGTCCTTGTAATTTTTTAACAAGAACTCCTGCTGCTCTATAAGAGAAATTGGGGCTATATAATCCAAACTCAATTTATACCTCCAAAAGATTGTATGGGTAAAGCGAATCAGTTATATTTCTATACCTGTCATTAAAATTTCTTTAACAAATGGGTTGCCTCGTTCTATTTCAGATGTAGGAAAAACATTAGGTTCAAAATATGCCCCTTTATACCTTCCACAAAGATTAAGAAGCTCCCCAATAATGTCTACACGCCTTTTTCCGTTAAAGTCACTAAGAAAGAAACAAATATCAACATCACTTGATTGTGCTGCTGAACCTTTTGCATATGAGCCGTATAAAACAACTTTATCCACCGGAAAAACCCGCTTCACACTTTCGGCATATTCTTCTGCTAGTCCTCTGATGGTTTCAAGCTCAATAGCCATGCAAACACCTCCCTAGTCCTATGCAAAATATAATCTGCCTCATCTCTGTCCACAATAACACCTGATTCACTTAGAAAATCAGGGTATCTATCTGCCAGATAATATTTTGACAACCCACGAAACATCTGATACTTATCTTCATTAAAAGAAATATCTGAACTATCTTCGATGCGGTTTGCAATCATCTCAATATTATGCGTTCTTGGTACATCATCATCTACATACAAGTTATAAATACCTTTGACTAATTTCTCCACCGCTTGCTGGCACATAAATACAACATAAAACCATCTTCCGGTTTCAAACATTGCCTCAGCAGCATCTAAATCACGCTCAGCATAGAATTTCCAATGACCAAACTTCTCTTTAGATGTCATTGCACCATCCCCTCTATATGCAATCACTTCTCCAAATACAAATAGTCAGGCACGCCATTCTTAGTCACAGGGTGAATTTCCCCTTGAATAAGGGGGCGTATATAATCATTACATTCCTTTGTTGGGAAATTCCCTTCTTTGTTAATCCATTCCCTGGGTATTTTACGCTCAATATTCGCAACATCAGATAAAGCGCAGTGACCTATTGTCATTTTATAAACAGGCTCCCGCTCGCATTGATAAGTCATCATTATACCGCTTTTGCCCGAAAGTGCCGCCGAAACCCCTGCTTTGCCTATTGCAAAGGACTCATTAATATCCGTGGCTGAAACCAAATGCCCGGCACATCTTTGAAGTAGGCTAAATTCAATAGCCCTTACCTTGCAGCCAAGCCGCTCTTTAACATGAGAGGCAAGTAAAGAGGCGGAGCCTCCCAAATTCTTATGCCCAAAGTTATCTGAAGTCAAATCCCCCGCAAGCTCGGCAAAATACTGTCCCTCTTTCGTCATTATTCCCTCGGAAATAACTACGATTGCTGCAGGTTTATGCTCTCTGACCTTTGCAAGATCAACAAAAAACTGCTCCAAATCAAATGGCACTTCAGGCAGATAAATTAAATCCGGCGAGTCATAACGCTCTCTTACTAAAGCGGCAGCGGCAGTGAGCCAGCCCGCGTTACGCCCCATAATTTCAACTATAGTTACATAAGGTATATCAAATGACTTTACATCAAGGTAAATTTCGGAGCAAGTTGTGGCAATATATTTTGCCGCCGAGCCAAAGCCCGGAGTATGGTCGGTTATAGGCAAGTCATTATCGATAGTTTTAGGCAGCCCCACTGCCAAAATCTCATGACCATGCTCACGAAGATAGGTAGAAACCTTATTCGCCGTATCCATAGAGTCATTGCCGCCAATATAGAAGAAATAACGTATATCGTTATCTTTAAGAGTGTTTAATATTTTATCGTAAACATCTTTCCCGCTAACAGGGTCAGGGAGTTTATAGCGGCAGCTGCCTAAATAACCCCCGGGGGTGGTTTTTAGCCGCTCCACTTCATCCGCTGTTAAGTTCATTTCAACCAAATTATTGTTAATTATCCCTTCGATACCGTGTAACGCACCAAAAACCTTGCCTATATCAGCACTCCCTGCCGCTGTTTCATAAACACCTGCAAGGGTTGCGTTAATTGCCGCTGTCATACCGCCGCTTTGTGCTACTATTGCGTTGCCTTTTACTCCCATTTAAGCCACCTCTTTTGAATTTGTTTGGAGTTTCTTGTCGGTACTCTCCTTGACCTAGAACCTTTTTAGTATCTCCATTATTCGTGCTTTTCAATTGCAGTTGTTTAATCTATTCCTATAGGTCAAAATAATTTTATCATAACCTAACGCCATAGTAAAGAATATATCATTAGGTTATACAGCATTTCACTATAAATAATTAATCAAGCAGTGCATTATGATATCTCCTGCTGTGAAGTACTCTGTAAATAATTACTTCCTCGCCGATAACCCTGTAAAATACAAGATAGGGTTTAACTGCCAGCATCCTATAATCTCCTTCCACATCAAGCCTGTCATTTACAGAGCTGCCGGATAGGGGAAATATTAAAAGCCCCTCTATAGAATCTAAAATGTTGTTTATCATTTTATCAGCAGCTTTAGGGCTGTCTTGGGCTATATAAAGATGTATTTCGTCTAAATCATCCAAGGCTTTTTGCAGGTAGATAATCTTATACATCTTCCGCGCCTCCTGCTGTTCTCTTTGCGCTAAAGCGTTCTCTAACCTCCTTGTGAGCATAAGCAGCTAGATTATTAACCCGCTGTTCCTCCGCTTCAAGTAACTTTGCTTTAAGCTCTAAAAGCCTTTTTTGCTTCTCAAAAGCGGCTATAGACATAACAACTAAATCCCCTTCGCCGTTTTTGGTCAGGTAAATAGGCTCACCGCTTTCCTTACAAATACGCGATATTTCAGTATACTCATTTCTAAGGGCTGTAGAAGGCCGGATAATCACTCCATCAACTCCTATCGTTATTTTATGCATATTATACTATTATTAAGATATGTTGTCAACGCAAAGCACATTGTCAAGTGCCCTTACTAGCCCCTTAATCTGCCCCTCCTCTATGGTAAGAGGGGGATAAAACCTAAGTACATTCGCCTGAGGCCGCAAGCCTGCTATATATCCGGCGTCAAAGATTGCCTTGTGAATTTCATCAAGAGTTATATCCTCCCTTTGATTAAGCTCAATAACGTACATAAGCCCAACGCCGCGGACTTCTTTTATTATATTATGGCGTGCCATCAGGGATTTAAGCTCCCTTTCGAGGATTTTGCCCATATCCGCAGCTTTTTGTATTAGTTTATCCCTCTCTATAATAGAAATAACCTCATATACAACAGCACAGCCTAAGGGGTCATCTTGATGGGACTGAGCGTATACAAAATCCGATTTTTCCACTAAATCAGCTATATCCTTTACCATGCCTATAACACTTACAGGGTAGCCCCCTCCAATCCCCTTGCCAAGGCAAACAATATCCGGGGACATATTATAATGCTCATAACCGAACCACTTCCCTGTGCGCCCGATACCTGTGGTAACTTCATCGACTACTATAACGCCGCCGCAGGCTTTTATTTTATCCTCTATGGCTTTAATAAGCTCTTTCGGGGGCAATTGCGCTGTCCCGGAGGCGTTGCCCGGCTCAAAAACAAAAGCGGCTATTTTATCAAATGGTATATGGGCTAAAAAATCCTCCGCATTGCCCTTATATTCGGATAAATCAAGGGGAATCCAGTCCTCTTTGCTTCTATTGGCCGATATGCCGTAGGCAGATAGGTAATAATTGTTTAAATACAGGAAATAGGGCTTATCTATAACTTTTTTTGCAATTTTAACCCCAAATTCCACCGCTTCGCTGCCGGAGCTTAAAAACACGCATTTGCCTCCGTCAAAGCCCAGTAAATCCAAGACTTTCCCTGCCGCCTTATCAACTATTTTCGTAGTATATCTGTAACCTACATGGCTTATTTCATTCATTTGCCTTATCATTGCGGCATTTATTTCTTTATTATTATGCCCAAGAGAGGCACTCCAAACTCCTGCTTCAAAATCTACGTATTTTTTACCGTTTTCATCAATAATATAGCAATTTTCACTTGATACAATATTAATATTAGGGTTTAGCATTTTGTAATTGCATTTTAGGGTTTTTATGATAATCACCTCAGTATATATATAAACGACCTAACCCGGAAAGATTTCTCTCTCCGGGTTGTTTTATATCTATGTATTTTGCATTATTGGTATATACCAATACTCACATTCTCTTAATACACAGTCCTTTTAACATAGGAGGTATGCAGCAGCTCATGAGCCTTATGACCTCCCGGCTCCCCTAAATAGCTGTCATAAATTTCTTTAACCACAGGGTTTTCGTGGCTTTTTCTGAGGGCTGTTTTTGGTGCGTCCTCTCTATAAAGGGCTTTGGCACGAAGGGCGCGTAAATCCGTAAAATTACGTACATAGCCCGGCTGATACGGCTGACCGCCGCCGTTTACACAACCGCCCGGGCAAGCCATCATCTCTATAAAATGATACTCTTTTGCCCCGCTCTTAATATCTTCTATTACTTTTTTGGCATTTGCTGTGCCGCTTACGACAGCGACTTTAAGCTTTTTGCCCCCAAGGTCATATTCAGCTTCTTTTATGCCTGCAACACCGCGGACTTCGTTAAACTCAAGCTTTTCAAGAGGTTTGCCTGATACAATCTCGGAAACCGTCCTAAGAGTAGCTTCACATACACCACCGGTTACACCGAATATATGTCCGGCACCTGAGGCTATACCAAATGCCGGGTCAAAGTCCTCGTCAGGCAAATCTTCAAAAATAAGCCCTGTTTGCCTTATCATAAGCGCAAGCTCGTTAGTGGTAATTACTGCGTCTAAATCAGGTATCCCTGCAGCGTTTTGGTGATCTCTTGTAATTTCAAATTTCTTCGCCGCACAAGGCATAACTGAGACTACATACATATCCTCAGGCTTGATACCCTCTTTCTCGGCGTAATATGTTTTCATAAGTGCCCCGTACATTTGCTGAGGCGATTTACAGGTTGAAAGATTATCCAAATACTCCGGATAAAAATGCTCACAAAACTTAACCCAGCCGGGAGAGCAGGATGTAAACATTGGGAAAGGACCGCCTGCTTCAAGGCGTTTAATAAGCTCCGTCCCTTCTTCCATAATAGTAAAATCCGCCGCTGTCGGCACGTCAAATACCTTATCAAAGCCCATACGCCTAAGTGCCGTTACCATTTTGCCGGAAACATTGGTGCCTATTGGGTAATTAAAACATTCCCCAAGCTGTGCCCTTACGGCAGGGGCGCAGGCTACAACCACATGTTTATTAGGATTTGCAATGGCTTCCCACACTTTTTTATGGTCATATTTTTCGCTTAAAGCTCCCGTTGGGCATACGGCAACACATTGCGAGCAGTAAATACAAGGCTGAGTATCCAAAGGCAGGTCAAATGGGCTGCCAATTTGGGTTTTATAGCCGCGATAGTTTGCGCCAATAACTCCAACAGCTTGATTATGCTTACAAACAGCTACACATTTACGGCAAAGTATACATTTTGAGTTATCCCTTATAAGATGAGGAGCCGAGTCATCAACCTCCGGATTTAAGTTAGCGAATTTGTGCTGGTCAACTTCATACTCATTTGCAAGTGTTTGAAGCTCACATCTAAGTGAACGCTCACAAGACAGACAATCCATCCTATGGTCGGAAACTATAAGCTCTAATGTCATTTTGCGGGCTTGGCGCAGTTTTTCCGTATTAGTCTGTATTTCCATGCCTTCACTTACAGGGTGAACACATGCCGCAACTGAACTTCTTGCCCCTTTAACTTCAACTACACAAATACGGCAGGCACCAATGGCATTTATCTCTCTCAAATAGCAAAGGGTGGGGATACGGATACCCAGTTTATGAGCCGCGTCAAGGACTGTGGTACCCTTTGGAACTTCCACGTCTAAGCCGTTTATTTTTAACTTTACGTTGTCCATGTATTTTACCTCCTAATTTAAGGAAATCAACTAAATCTATCAAAACCTATATGTTTTTAACATCCCAGATATTAATCCGCAAGGCGGGCTTTGCCCGGCTGAGGAGAATTAAAAGCCTCAAGCTTACGCCGTAACTTTTAATTCATTCCAACCTCAGCCTCGTTAAAATCCGTAGGTCAAAGAGCCTAAGAAACAAGCGGATTTTAACGAAAACTTATACTTTTATAATTGCGTCAAATTTACATTTATCCACGCAAACGCCGCATTTAATACATTTTTCGTCAATAGTATGTATCTCTTTAACCTTGCCTGAAATAGCATTAACCGGGCAAACTCTCGCACAAATAGTACAGCCGATACATTTATCAGGCAGTATAGTATAAGTCAATAAATCTTTACACATACCTGCAGGGCATTTTTTGTTTACAACATGCTCCACATATTCGTCCCAGAAATACTCCAAGGTAGAAGCTACAGGGTTTGGCGCGGTTTGCCCAAGAGCGCATAAAGAGTTTTCCATAATATGGGTACTAAGAGTTTTAAGGGTATCCAAATCCTCCATAACACCTTGACCTTGGGTTATTTTTTCAAGTATTTCAAGGAGCTGCTTAGTGCCGATACGGCATGGGGCGCATTTACCGCAGGACTCATCTACAGTAAAATCAAGGTAGAACTTGGCAATATCCACCATACAGCTATCCTCATCCATAACAATAAGCCCGCCGGAACCCATCATAGAGCCTACTTGAGCCAATGACTCATAATCGATGCCTGTATCCAGCAATTTAGCAGGGATACAGCCCCCGGAAGGTCCCCCCGTTTGAGCCGCTTTAAACTTTTTGCCGCTTGGGATACCGCCGCCGATTTCCTCAACGATTTCGCGAAGGGTTATACCCATAGGCACTTCCACAAGCCCAACATTTACAATATTGCCCCCAAGGGCAAAAACTTTGGTGCCTTTAGAGGTTTCAGTACCCATGCCGGCAAACCAGTCTGCCCCTTCCATTATAATCCTTGGGATATTGGCAAGGGTTTCAACATTATTTAAGACAGTCGGCTTGCCAAAAAGACCTTTAACAGCAGGGAACGGAGGTCTCGGTCTCGGTTCCCCCCTATTACCTTCGATTGAGGTTAAAAGTGCCGTCTCTTCGCCGCATACAAAGGCACCGGCCCCAAGTTTAACATGCATATCAAATGAAAAACCTGTGCCTAATATATTTTCACCTAAAAAGCCCATAGCACGAGCATCATCCAAGGCTTTTTGGAAGCGCTGGACAGCAAGAGGATATTCAGCCCTTACGTATTTATAGCCTTCATCAGCACCAACAGCGTAAGCGGCAATAGCCATAGCTTCAATCAGTACATGAGGGTCACCTTCAAGTACGGAGCGATCCATAAAAGCACCCGGATCGCCCTCATCAGCGTTACAGCATATGTATTTTTTGCCGGCCGGTTCAGCCGCGGCAAAAGACCATTTAAGTCCTGTTGGAAATCCCGCGCCCCCGCGCCCCCGAAGCCCTGAGGCTTTAATTTCATCAATAACCTGCTGCGGGGTCATAGTTGTTAAAACCTTGGCAAGTGCCTGATAACCGTCTACCGCTATGTACTCGTTAATATCTTCCGGGTCGATAACGCCGCAGTTATGAAGTGCCACCCTAACCTGCTTCCTAAAAAAGTCCGTTTGCTCAAAAGGCTCGATTACGCCGTGCTTTTTAGACTCTTCATACACAAGATCATCAACTATGCGGCCTTTAAGCACATGCTCGGCAAAAATCCGCTCGATCCCTGCCTGATCCACCATTTGGTAAAATATCCCTTCAGGATAAACAACAACAACAGGTCCGAATGCACACAAACCGAAACAGCCTGTTTTTACCACCTTAACTTCCTCGTTAAGCTTGTGTTCTAAAAGCTTTTCATCTAAATATTCGATAAATTTATCGCTTTTGCCGGAGTGACAATTAGTCCCTGCACAAACTAATATATGTGAACGATACATTCTCTTATCTCCTCTACTCAAAGCCTTTAATACGGCCGTATTTACTGTACTCTACAACAGGCTTGCCCCCTACCACATGCTCGCCTATTATTTTAGTAACTTTCTGCGAATTCATATTAACATAAGTTACAGGCTCTTTACCAGGGATAATTACTTCCACAATTGGTTCATTTTCACAATTACCTTGGCAGCCTTTGTGAGCAACCGTTACATTTTGTAAATTCAGCCTGCCTACTTCCTTTGTTACTGCACTAAGGACAGCCGGTGCCCCTGCGGCTATACCGCAAGTTCCCATACCTACCACAACTTGGATATTATTAGGCACATCATGACGGATACCTATCTTATCTTTCAGCTTGTCTCTCATAGCGTTTAGTTCTTCAACGTTTGCTATTTTTTTCATAGCGTCCTCCTGTTCCTATATGCTTTCAATACAAATCAGCGACTATATCCTGTATATTTAAGCTTATAAACTCACAAACCAGTTCTGTAACCTTAGGGTGCTTTAATGTTAAATTTTCCAAAACAGCTTTTACGCTGCCGGTGGAAATATAAAATCTCTCATCCCCTGTTTTTAATATAAATTCAATTTCAATTTCTTCATTCAAACAAATAATATGACCTATGGCATAGCCGATATCCCCTAAAGGCACCCTGTCAATATGAGAGTAGACAAAAGAAGCTTTAACAACAGTACCCACTTTAGGCTTTGAAGCTATGGCAAAAGACCCCCCTGTTTGCTTTGCGCCCATTTCAAAAAAAGGTAAGCCAAATCCTCTTTTAGCTGAGGGTTTGCTGGTATAAAATGGGTCTAAAGCCTTTTTAAGAGCCTCGTCATCCATCCCTTTGCCATTATCTTTTATTTTGATTGTTAAACAGTCATCATTTTTATCTGCACTAAATATTATGACTATTTTATCAGCCTCTGCATCTATGGAGTTTTGGGCGATATCCCATATATGCATAGATAGTTCGCGCACAACTATTCCTTATATTTCGCCATTATTTCATCTATATCCTCAGGCCCTATACGCCCGTAAACATCCTCATTTACCAAAACAACCGGCGCAAGACCGCAAGCACCTACACAACGGCACGCGTCCAGAGAATAAAGCCCATCCTCTGTACATTCGCCGCCTTTTATGCCTAAGAGTCGCTCAAGACGCTCAAATATTTCCCCTGCGGCTTTTACATAGCAAGCGGTACCTAAACATACTGAAACCTTATACTTCCCCTTAGGATTAAGTGAAAACTGAGAGTAAAAGGTTACAACACCGTATACTTCCTCTAAAGGCTTGTCCAACCCTTTTGCTATCATTGTTTGCACTTCGATAGGCAAATATCCGTAAATATCCTGTGCCCCTTGCAGCAGCGGCATAAGTGCCCCCGGTTCGTTTTTGTTTGCTTCGATAAGCTTCATAAGCTCATTTTCCTGCTCTTTAGTCCCTTGGAAGGGGTTTTTCGTCTTGCTATTTTCCATAGCGTTTCATAGCCTCCTTTGGAGATTCAATTTCTTTATATATACTTAAATTCTTTTGAAACAGTATCAGATTGTTACTTGCAATTAATCTGATACTGTTTCAAAAGTTGGCTGCGTTGTGCAAGCTGCGCGGCTTATCCTTACAAAACAGTGCCATTTATGGTGCTGTTTTGTAAGGATTTCAGTATATAATGCTATCTTAACAAATATTTTTAGCAATTGCTAGTACCCTTGTTAAATTTTTGTCGCTTTGGGCGCGCAAGGTTCGACCCTCCTTGACCTAAGAGCGAGAGTGCTTCACACTCTCGCTCTTAACGAATCTTAGCGTCGGAATAAAATTACCCCCCCGCTTACGGAATAAAAATACCTTCCATAATTACCACCGGCACATTTCTATTGCCTGTAGTCCCGTCTCCCAGCCTGCCGTTAACCGTTGCTCCCCATGCCCATAAAGTGCCATCGGTATCTATTGCCATAGTATGCTCTCCCCCTGCGGAGGCAAAAACTATATTATCCATTATTTTAACAGGGTTTAGGGTATCAGCAGTTGTCCCGTCCCCTAATTGCCCATGTTCATTCCAGCCCCAGGCGTACAAACTGCCATCCGCTGTTACAGCTACAGTATGCCCGTGTCCTGCTGAGACCGATAAGACATTATCCATTATTTTAACAGGGGTGAGGCTTGTGTCGTCTGTACCGTCACCAAGCTGTCCCCACATATTCCAGCCCCAGGCATATAAAGAACCGTCTGTAGTTACAGCAGCCGTATGCCCGTAGCCTGTGGATACGGATACTGCATTATCCATTATTTTTACAGGCTCAGGGCGGTCTTCCAAAGTGCCGTCACCTAATTTCCCTGCGCCATTCCAGCCCCAGCCCCATAGGCTTAAATCATCAAGTATTGCCATAGTGTGATATGTGCCTGCACTGACATAAACCACGTTATCCATTATTTTAACGGGTGTGCTTATTTCAATCTCCCAATCAGTGGCTTCATCACTGCCGATTTGCTCGTGAATATTAGAACCCCAAGTCCAAAGGCTGCCGTCTGTAAGGATTACTGCCGTATGCCCGGCACCTGCGGATACAAACGCCGCATTATCCATTATTTTAACAGGGTTTGGGTTAAAAATCCCCTCGGTACTTGTAGGCATCTCTCCCCCAAGCTGTCCTGTGTAATTACTGCCAAAAGCCCATAGGGAGCCGTCCTCAGTTATTACCATAGTGTGAAAACTGCCTGCTGAAACCGCCGCCGCATCATCCATTATCTCCAATGGTCTTGTACTGTCAATATAACTGCCGTCACCTCCGAAGCCCCATGCCCATAAGGTATTATCTCTGCCAATTGCTGTTGTAAAGCCAAATTCACGCCCCCGCCCCGCGGAAACATAAGATACTCCTTCAAGTACCCCAACTTTATCCGGTCTGTAGGTTGTTGTCCCGTCTCCAAGCTGACCGTATTCGTTAGAACCCCAAAGCCATAAACTGCCGTCCATAGTTACAGCCATTGAATGGGCGCGGCCCGCTGATACAACGGCTACATTATCCATTATTTTAACAGGTTCACGGCTGGATACATCCGTCCCTTCCCCAAGCTGCCCGAAACGGTTCCAGCCCCATGTGTACAAGCTGCCATCCATAGTAACAGCAAGGGAGTGAGCCCCCATGGCAGATGCCTCCCGGACATTTTCCATTACCCTTACAGGCTCTAATGAACGCTGTGTTGTACCGTCCCCAAGCTGGCCAAAAGTGTTCATACCGCCCCAAGCATACAAAACTCCATCAGTGGTGATTGCCATTGTATGCCAATTCCCCGCGGAAACTGACGCTATATTGTCCATAATCTTTATAGGTTCCAGCCGCTCCTCCGTGGTGCCGTCCCCAAGCTCCCCAAATTGATTCCAGCCCCATGCCCACAGGCTGTTATCCCTTCTAATGGCAAGGGTGTGCCTATATCCTGCCGAAACGTATATTACATCATCCATTATTTGTATCGGACTGGTATGAAAACCCATGCCGCCGTACCCAATCTGACCTGTAGAGCCCCAGCCCCAGCCCCATAACACGCCGTCTTCGGTTATTGCCATAGAGTGATTGCCGCCGGCGGATGCCATAACAACATTATCCATTATATGGACAGGTGCCGTGCTTGTGCTTGTGGTACCATCCCCCAGCTGCCCTGCACCGTTAGAGCCGAAAGCCCATAGGGATCCGTCTTGTCTAATAACAAGGGTATGGACAAACATCTGATCTCTTTGAGTTGTTTCATCAGCTATACCTGCCGAAACTGATACCACATTATCCAAAACCATAACAGGGCTTAGACGCTGGAGATTAGTGCCGTCCCCAAGCTGGCTGCGGTCATTTAAGCCCCAAGCCCATAAATTGCCATAAGCGTCAACAGCATAACTTGAAGCAGCCCCTGCCGAGATTGGCATTGCCCTGATTTCCAATGCAATGGGGATGTTTAGCTCATTAGGGGTCGTATCGCATGCCGCAAGAGCCAGTATAAGTACAAGTGCCGGGATTATCCCAATGATTTTAATTTTTCTCATATGTCAAAACCTTTCATTTTTTCCTATATTTATGTGGAAATGATAACATAAGCAAGGGGTATAGTCAATGGAGGGGTATACAAGAGCAAACCTACTTTATTTCCTGCTCCAGTACATCAAATTCAGGTGTGTCAAAAAACTGTCCCAAGGTAATTTCCAACCCGTCACATAATTTCTTGATAGTAACGATACCTGGATTTTTACTTTTTGAGTTTAGTATGCTGTAAAGCGTCATAGGAGGCACACCGGAAATATTAGCAATGGCATTGATTGTCACTCCCTTTTGCTCACATAGTTCAACAATTCGCTTGGCAACTGCTTGTTTCGTATTCATCCTATATCAACCCCCAAAATATATCTTAGATAATTGTAATGGGGCTTATGATATATTATCTAAGATATATCTTGTATTCACTTATCGACAATAGCGGTTAATTCCAAAGAAAAAGCGGCACACCCTTTGATGCGCCCGCTTTTAAGGGGGAACTATACTCTATCCGGTATATCCGTATCTCCAACAAGCCAGTCCATAGAAACATTAAGTGCTTTTGCAATCATACGCAATTCTTGGTCAATAACATGGCGTTCGCCTTTCTCAATTCTCGAAATAATGATTTTCGTTATCTCCAGCCCTGATGTTAATTGAATTTTTTTCGCAAATTCCTCTTGGGTTAGCGGCGGCTTTAACATAGCACGACCAAGTCTGACCCTATCGCCGCATATATTGCCTTTCATGGTAAACATTGACTTCATGTCCAATCTCTCCCCAAAATATACAGTTTATATATTTTGTTTCCACTCTATTGACTTTACATTATTTATATGTATAATTGTTAATAGACTAGATATTTAATATACACTCTGTGTTTTTGAGTAAAATTATTTATTAATGGAAAGGGAGGTATGCTCATGCAGCAATTCACAATAGAGCTTGATGAAACCATCTGCCAATGGCTTACACACATTGCACAAGCCACAGGGCAATCTATCGAAAGTGTAATCTCAAACGGTACTAGCTGCCAAATTGAGGTTTTAGAAGAATATGCGGTCAAGTCGTTTACTTATCGGGAATAATGGTTAAAAGATATGTACCGAAATTAGCGTTCGCGCCGTCATTACGAGCCTAATGCGCGTAGCGTGTTGGGTCGCAGTCTCATCATGCAATACGTCTTAGCTTGCGACCTCGAGCTAAAGCTCTCCTCACAATAACGAACAAAAATCTAATTTCGATACATCTCTATTGCGAGGGCAACACGTAATGACGACCAAATTTCACTACAACCTTATTACGATCCGACAAAAAAAACAGAGACGGCAAAATAACCCGCCGTCTCTGTTTCTATACACTACACTGCATCCCTGCACTGCCAGCACAATCCCTTAAATGTGATTGCACACTCTTTAATATCAAAGCCTTCTGTCTCGTAAGCCTTTCCCATAACCTCGGAAAAATCCTCTTCCACATCAAATATCTTCATACAATTATCACATACACAATGATAATGGGTATGGCAATTATGATCATAATGCATAGAGCCTGTAAGGTTGCCGATGCTCATAATCTCCCCTTCCTCAGCCATCCGGCGCAGGTTTCGATAAACCGTTGCTTTGCCGATTGAGGGGGCAATGTTTTTCACATATTCAAAGACTTGCTCCGCTGAGGCGTGTATGTCAAGCTCTTTAAGCGCGCCATATATAATCTGCCTTTGAACAGTGTTTCTCTTACCCTCCATATTAGCTGAAATAGCGGTTAAGAAGACCCTGGAAAGCCATGCCGTGCCGCGCTTCATCTTTACACATTTCATGAACTGTATCATGTATCGCATCAAGGTTAAGCTGTTTTGCTTTTACGGCGATATCTTTTTTGCCTTGAGTGGCACCATGTTCAGCCATTACGCGCATTTCAAGGTTTTTCTTAGTTGATATATCCACAACCTCACCTAAAAGCTCAGCAAATTTAGCCGCATGTTCAGCTTCTTCAAAGGCGATACGCTTATAAGCCTCCGCAACTTCCGGATAGCCTTCCCGGTCAGCTTGACGGCTCATAGCAAGATACATGCCAACCTCGGTACATTCCCCCATAAAGTGAGCCCTAAGCCCTTCAAGTATTTCAGGGTCACAGTCTTTTGCTACGCCTATTCTATGTTCGTCCGCATAAACCATGCCTGTGCCTGACTGCTCCGTAAACTTAGAGGCAGGTGCCTGGCATTGAATGCATTTATCAGGGGCACTGTCCCCTTCATGAATATAACCGCAAATAGTACAAATAAATTTTTTCATAATATTCTCCTTTGAAAATTAGTTTTTAATGCTAATCATTCTCATTTTATCCAAAGTTTCCTTTTTTGTCAAGAGGTTTTTTATTTTTATATAGCCGTTTGATGAATATATGATATACTGGCATCGAGGAGTGATGTTATGGACAATTTCTCTGACGGAAATTTTTCAGAAAACTTTAAAAACCACCTGTTTGAAAGTATTACTTTAAAGGATAATGACTCGGTTTTGGATATTGGCTGCGGCAACGGCACTTTTTTAATGAGAATGGCTAAGCTAAAGAATATAGTAGGGTATGGCATAGATATATCTCCTAAAATGATTGAAAATGCGAAAGAACTCAGTCCCAGTTTTAATTTTGCCGTGTCAGACTGTGAAAATATCCCCTTTAGCGACAATTCAATGGATATTATTACTGTTTGTGCCGCTCATCATCACTTTCCTAATATAGGGGCATTTGCCAAGGAAGCTAACCGGCTGATAAGGGGCGGCGGCAGTATTTATATTGTGGATTTTTACCTGCCTATTCCCTTCGGATATTTTACAAATGTCTTTGCGCCTCTATCCGTAGAGCATGATGTTCAGTATTATTCGATTAAAGAGCTTGTAAATATTTTCTCAAGTGTGGGATTTCGTAAGGTTCGCAAAATAAAGAAAGGACATATCCAGATTGTTAGTCTAAAGGCGTAAGCATAGTATGTCTAAATTACAAGTCATAACTCCCCTTCTCCTCCTATATACTATACAAAGCAAAAATTAACCATAGGAGGACTGCATATGGCTGACGAGAGAAAATACACAGGCCGCCATCACATAAGTATCGATAGGCGTGAGCGGGTTGTAATAACAGGTGTTGTTGAGGTTATATCCTTTGACGATGAGGCTATTGTGTGCGAAACAGAAATGGGGGCTTTAATCCTTAGGGGGCACAATCTCCATGTAAACCGGCTTAATTTAGATGATGGGGAACTTGAAGTAGACGGCGAAATAGAAAATATAGGCTATGAAGACGATATGAGCCTGGGCAGAGGCAAAAACTCCTTATTATCGAGGATTTTCAAATGATACTCTCAATGAGTGAGCAAGTCTATACCTTCGCTTCCCTTGTGGCTGTAGGGTTTATAGTAGGCTTTTTTTATGATTTTATAAGACTTGTAAGGAGATTTATTAACCACTCTGCTTTGGCTTGTAATATTGAGGACGGGCTTTATTGGGTCCTTGCCCTTCTTGGGGTATTTTATTTTATGCTTAATAATTTTTACGGCGAAATACGCTTTTTTTCTATCATGGGCTTTTTTATTGGGATGGCACTTTATTTTCTCTCAATTTCTGCTCTTGTCCTTGGAATCCTTGGAATTATATGGGCATTTAGCGCAAAAGTAATAAAAACAACTATCAAAATAATCTTATATCCTATAAAAGTTTTGATTAATATTATTAAAATACCCCTTTCCTTTATTTTATTTTTATATAGAAAATATGGGGCTAAAACAAAAAAAGTGTTGCATAAGTCATCCAAATATGCCAAAATAAAGTCAAGGAAGCTCCGGCGGGATTTAAGTATTATTGTAAAGAGGGTATAATTTTTGTGCAGGATATTTGATGTAATATTTAGAATAACTCTTTTATCTCTATTTGTTTTGTGTATGGGGATAACTTTATTTTACGCTTATCGCGGCTTTAGCGAGCTTGAGCGTTTAAGAGCCTATGGCGACGAGCTTAGCAGCCAGCTTGAGTTAGAACATGCACAACACGACCGGATTATATTTGAGATGGAAGCCGCTATGACTGATACCCAAGTAGAACGCCTTGCGAGAGAGCGTCTTGGGCTTGTAATGAGTAATGAGATAATATTTATACATGAAAATGACTAGCATTACTTGCGGACACCACGCCTTCGCTACAGCAGAGTCTGCGACCCCTAAAACATATTGGAAAATATCTGAAGGTGTAACTGTAACATTAAGGAGCTGATGATATGTCAAATGCCTACACAAAAGGAGAGCTAAATTTGGCTTACGAAACTAAAGTTTTGCTAATTGCTCTTGCAAAAATTGTTAGAAAAGCGGACAGTGTAGAGGAAGTTTATAAAGCTATCGAGGAGATGGCTAATGCAGAGGGAGTTGTTTTAAAGCCATTAGATGAAAAGGATTGAGATTGAAGATTAATAGGTTCATATATACCGTAAACAACCCGCGCTCCAGCGGGTTTTCTTAAGAGATTAGGCGATTAACGATTGGTGATTATATGACTTACGATGTTGCAATTTTAGGCGGCGGCGCGTCAGGGATGGCTGCTGCGATAAACTTAGGGAAAAAAGGCTTTAAAGTCGTTATAATGGAGGCAAAACCAAGGATTGGGCAAAAAATTCTGGTAACCGGCAATGGTCGCTGTAATTTAACCAATTTGGAAATCAGCTGTGATAATTATCACTCTGAAAATTTGGAAATGGTTGAGCCGGTTATTGCAAAATACGGCACTAAGGAAGTTAGGGAATTTTTTGACTCAATAGGGCTATTGACAAGGAGTAAGGATGGGCTTATATACCCTTTGTCAAACAAGGCTTCCTCTGTTTTAGATGTCCTTAGAAATGCTCTTAGTAAGTATAAGGTTAATATACTTACTAATTTTGATATAAAATCCATAGATAAACACGGCGGACAGTATGGTGAGCAGTATTTTATAAAAGGCAGCCATCCATCTTCCTTGCAAGCGAGAAAACTTATTATTGCCACCGGGCTTAAGGCTCATGACGGGTCAGATACAGGGCTTAGGATATTAGAAAAGCTCGGACACAGCATAAAACCTCCTTATCCGGCACTTGTTCAGCTTAAATCTGACGACCCTTTCATAAGCGGGCTGAAAGGTGTTAAATTTATAGGTGAGATTAGGGTACTTAAAGGCTTTGAAGTACTGAAAGCTGAGCGGGGAGATATACTTTTTACAGTCTACGGCATTTCAGGCATAGCCGTTATGCAGCTATCCTATTTGTTCTCTTTATACGACGAGCTTAGGGTGGAGCTTGATTTTCTCCCCCATTTGGATTTTTATGAAGCTAAGCGGATTTTAGAATACATAGACGATTTTTACAAGGACTCTCCTGTGACCGCGGAGGAATATTTGGCTGGTCTCATTGATAAAAAGCTGGGTACAAGGATACTTAGATACTCAGGGGCTAAGGGTTTAGACCTTATAAACAGCTTAAAAGCAAGACCCATTAAAATATCAGGTCATAATGGGTTTAGAAATGCACAAGTTTGCGGCGGCGGCGCGGTTTTAAGTGATTTTGACCCTAAAACTTTGGAATCCAGGAAATTGTCCGGTCTATATGTCACCGGCGAAATTTTAGATGTGACAGGGGATTGCGGCGGTTACAACCTCCACTGGGCATGGGCTTCCGCCTTATATGCAGCTGACGCTTTAGGGGAAGTGTTATGAGCCTTAGAATAAGTAATATCACATTAAGTCTCGATTCTAACGAGGACAAGTTGGTTAAAAAAGCGGCACGGATCCTTGGCATATCCCCTCTTGCCATAAAAAATTTGGAAATTGTCAAAAAAGCAGTTGACGCAAGGAACAAAAAGAATGTTTTTTTTGTATACACAGTAGATGTTGAGGTCGAAAAACCTGAACAATACCTTCATGTAAAAAATACGGCAATTGTTGAAAAAATTATATACCAAGCCCCTAAAAGCCCTGTAGGTAAGACACGTCCTGTAATCATAGGGGCGGGACCTGCAGGTCTTTTTGCCGCATTGATACTATCGGAGGCGGGGTTAAATCCAATTATAATCGAGCAAGGCGCCCCGGTTGATTGGCGGGTTTCCCATGTTAATGGTTTTTGGGATAAAGGGCAGCTAAACCCTAGCTCCAACGTACAATTTGGGGAAGGGGGCGCAGGAACTTTCTCCGATGGCAAGCTCACAACAGGGATTAAGGATTTTCGTATACAAAAAATTATGGATGAGCTCGTAAATTTAGGCGCACCGGCGGAAATTAAGTATAATGCCAAGCCTCATATAGGGACGGACAAGCTTGTAGGCATACTCATAAATATGCGTAAAAAGATCGAAAGCCTGGGAGGGGAATATAGGTTTAACACACGCCTTACAGATATTGATATAGAGTGCCGGTGCATAAATTCCATCACTGTGGAGGACTTACTTACAGGTAAAGAAAGTCATATGCCTGTAAATACTCTAATCCTTGCACTCGGTCATTCGGCACGGGACACCTTTGAAATGCTGGAGAAAAAAGGCGTCCCAATGGAAGCTAAAGCTTTTTCTGTGGGAGTTCGTATTGAACATAAACAAAGCTTTATAAATAAAAGCCAGTACGGTGATTTTTGGAATCACCCTAAGTTAGGAGCGGCGGATTATAAGCTGAATGTGAAGGCTAAAGGCAGAGGGGTCTACACCTTTTGTATGTGCCCCGGAGGGCAGGTTATAGGAGCTTCAAGCGAGGCAGGGCGTCTTGTAATAAACGGCATGAGCCGGTATGCAAGAGATTCAAAAAATGCCAACTCCGCCATACTTGTAAGTGTCTCCCCATCGGATTTTAAGGGGGACAGCCCCCTGCGAGGTATGTATTTCCAGCGGGAGCTTGAAGAGCGGGCTTTTAAATTAGGCGGCGGCAGCTATTTTGCCCCGGTGCAGCTTTTAGGGGATTTTCTTAACCAGAAAAAAAGTACAGCATTGGGAGATATTACCCCAAGTTACAAACCCGGATACAAACTTACGGATTTGAGAGAGTGCCTGCCTGATTTTGTATATGAGCCCTTAAAAGACGCGTTAATCCAAATGGGCAAAAAAATAAAAAAATTCGACAATTACGACAACCTGCTTACGGCTGTTGAAAGCCGAAGTTCTTCACCTGTTAAAATCATTAGGGATGAAACTTGTAATTCGGAAGTTTTTGGCTTATTTCCTTGCGGGGAAGGGGCTGGATACGCCGGCGGAATAATGTCGGCTTGTGTCGATGGCATTAAATGCGCCGAAAGTTTGATAAAATTTGTTGACATACATGGCTTTAATAAGTAAAATTAGGATAGGAGGCTTGTACATTTCGAGCTTTTGTAGGCTTATAGGGTTATTTATAGCTGTTAGGGGCTGTTAATGAAAAAGTTTTTTGTCGCAATATGCGCTTTTATTGCTATGCTGGCGTTAATCGCCGCTTCGCCTCTTATGAATATTAGGGTTATTACCATTAATGGTAATGAAAAGTTTAGCAATCAAGAGATAATACGAATGGCTGAAATTGGTGAAAACACAAATATTTTCGCTTTAAGAACCTCAGCGGTAAAAGAAAACTTGTATAAAAATACATATATCAAGTATGTTAATATAGTAAGGGATTATAGAAATCTTAATTTGGAAATTAATATAGTTGAGCGGCAATTACGCGGGTACGTTAGATTTCGCGATAATACCTACTTGTTTATAGATAGATTTGGCATGGTTTTAGAGTCAAGGACTGCTTTTACCGAGCGGCATCCGGTTATTGAAGGGCTTAGATTCAGCGAGTTTAACCTTGGGGAATATCTTGTAGTTGAAAATACAAACGCTTTTGATACAATGTTGATACTGTCTCATTTATTTGAGCATTTCGACATAGCGCAGGATATAATTAGGGTTAATTTGTCAACAGATGACGAAATACATTTTTATTATGGAAATATTAATATACAAATGGGTTCGCTCCATAATATGGAACTTAAAATTATGACAATGATGGAAATATTGCCGACTTTGGAAGAATATAGGCATATCGGCGGGTTTTTACATTTACAGGACCCACTTAGACCGAGATTTTCTCTTTTATCATAGCCATAGCATAAATAGCTTTTACTTAAGAATTTGGGAGGTATTGTTTTGATTGATATAAGCGCTAACCAACGCGGTAATGCAAGGATAATAGTCATTGGAGTAGGCGGCGGCGGCTGTAACGCTGTCGATAGAATGATTGAAGACAATGTGGAGTTTATCGAATTTGTCGCGGTAAATACCGACCATCAGGTTTTGGAGGCATCTAAAGCTCCAATGCGTATACAAATCGGTGAGAAGCTTACAAGAGGTCTTGGTGCAGGGGGTGACCCTACTGTTGGTATGCGCGCCGCCGAGGAGTCCGAGGATGATTTGGCAAAAACCATTAAAGATTGTGACATGGTTTTTATAACAGCCGGTATGGGAGGCGGCACAGGCACAGGGGCCGCGCCGGTAGTTGCAAGGATTGCCAAGTCTCAAAATGTTTTGACTGTTGGCGTTGTAACCAAACCTTTCTCATTTGAAGGTAAAAAACGTATGAAAAACGCAGATGTAGGCATTGATGAACTTAAAAAATATGTTGATACATTAATTGTTATCCCTAACCAAAAACTTTTAAATATTGTTGAAAAAGATACTTCCCTGAAAGATTCCTTTAAAAAAGCCGATGAGATTTTACGCCAAGGGGTTGAAGGTATAGCCAGTATAATACTTCGCCCAGGGGTTATAAATCTCGACTTTGCCGATGTAAAAACTACTATGATATCAAAAGGCGTCGCTCATATGGGCGTTGGTCGCGCCTCAGGGAAAAACAAGGCTGAAAACGCAGCACGGATGGCTATTAACAGCCCTCTTTTAGAAACCACTATGCAAGGTGCCAAAAACGTCCTTATCAGTATCTCAGGGGACGAGGATTTGACCCTCTTAGACACTGAAATGGCAGCGGATATAATAAACGCTGACACTGACGACGATGCCGAGATCATCCTTGGTACTTCCGTAAACGATGATTTGGAAGATGAGGTTATCATCACAGTTATAGCCACCGGGCTTGAAGTTGACCCCTTTGAAAACAGAAACGACGGAACCATACCTGATTTTATGGGTCAAAGACCTGAAGGGCTTGGCTATCACTCTGAAAGATCTAATGTAGTTTCTGTTAATCCGGGGGGGCACAGCAGCAGTGATGAGCAAATTGAAATGATAAGACCACAACCCCCTGAAATGCGTCCTGTAAGAGATATGAACAGTGACGCAAGGTTTGTTATACCTGACTTTTTACAGAAAAAGAAAAAATAATACAGGCTAATGTCTATCATAAAAATGCTCCACCCCCATGGGTGGAGTATTTTTATGATGTTTTGCTATCTTTCTCTCTCCCATATCTCCATTTTATCCAAATTCTCCAAACATGCTGTTGTACAAGGGAGAGTTTTGTGATATAATAAGCAAAAGATTTCGATAGGAGGCTTCCTATGTCAGAATTACAAACTTTGGAATACAAGCGAGAGTACAATCAAAAGGCACAAAACACGATACTGGCATTTCTGAATACTGATGGAGGGACGCTTTATATCGGCATTTCAGATGATGGTGCAGTATATGGTGTTAACGGCAACATTGATGAGGAAGCAAGGAGCATTACAAATAGCTTTCGGGATTCTGTTACGCCTGATCCATCTGGTTATTTTAAGGTTGAACCCGAAATGCGTGATGGCAAGCACATCATTGTGGTGACCGTGGATCGTGGTTCTGCCATTCCGTATTGTTATGCAAAATATGGGCTTGTGCCGCAAGGCGTTTATGTCCGTGTTGGGAGCAATACGGTTATAGCTACTCGTGAGCATATCCGCCATATGATTAAGGATAACGACACAGGGCAATTTATCACAGAATTATCTATTGAGCAAGATCTCACATTCGAGTATGCAGATAAGGTTTTTATTGAAAAAGATATAAAATTCGGCAAAGAACAAAAACAATCACTTGGGCTTATTCGCCCCGATGGACGATACACAAACCTTGCTTTGATTCTTTCCGACCAATGCCCTTATACCACCAAAGCGGCAATCTTTGAAGGTGTAACTAAAGAGAAGTTCAAAGATCGTAAAGAGTTTGCAGGTTCGATTTTTAAGCAGATAGAAGAAGTCCATTCATATCTTCATGTGTTTAATCGAACCCGCAGCACCATCGAAGACGTGTATAGAGTTGACTCTCCGGACTATCCACCTGTAGCTATTCGGGAATCTTATATCAATGCCTTAATTCACAGAGATTATTATATCGAAGGCAGCGTTCTTGTTAGTATGTTTGATAATCGACTAGAGTTTATGTCATTAGGCGGCACTATGCCTGGTGTTACCTATGACTTAATGCTTACAGGTGTTTCAGTGACAAGAAACGAAAAGCTGGCGCAAGTTTTTTATCGTTTGAATATTATCGAAGCATTTGGCACAGGCATACCTCGTATCTTTGTGGCATATGAGAATAGTGATGTAAAACCTGAGATTCCTGTTATAGACGGCGGGTTTCTTATACGCATACCAAACATAAATTACGGAATTCTTCCACAAATGGCTCTTAAAATAATCTCGGAATTCTCGCGGTTTAATAATGAACAACAGCTCCTTACAGTATTTCAGGATGTTTCATTTACCAAAGGAGACGCTGCTAGAGTTCTCGGAATTAGTGCAAGCGGAGCATATAAGTTGTTACAAAGAATGATAGATCGAGGTCTGCTTGTTGCTCATAAAGAAGGTAATAAGTGGGTGTATGGTCATATTTCTAATCAAGAGGCGAATAAACAAATCTGAACTTGAAGAAAAATAGCGAAAAGGATGTGCAAATAGCCAATACTGTTGTCATATTAAACTGCTGCAAGTCTTAGGAGTAATGTTTGGAAAATTTCTGATTTAGTAAGTAATGTTTAGCAACAGCAGCACTAATTCCCTCAATAATTCAGCACCTTATATCTCCTCCACAAAATAAACGGATTCCAGCTTCAAAAACTCCTTAATCACGTCACTGTGTAAATGTTTCTTAGGCAGCCTAAGAGAAAGGAGTGCTGTAAGAGGCTCTTTTTCCGAGTTAAATTTGGATTTGGTAAACTCAATATGCAAAACCTGTATAGAGTTTTTCATAGCAAAGCTTATTACATCACTAAGCCTGCCTGCTTCCTTTAATTCCACATACAACTCCATATTACGAGAGCGGGAGGCAAGTTTATTGTCTAAATTATGCAGCACTGTTATAACCACAAAAATAAGTATCCCTGCCGCAAGGGCACCTTCGTAAAAGCCTATGCCTACAGTAAGCCCAAAGCCGGCGGATGCCCAAAGCCCCGCGGCCGTGGTTAACCCTTTAACTTGGTTATGGCTTGTGACTATAATAGTCCCCGCGCCTAAAAAACCTATGCCGCTTATAACCTGTGCCCCAAGCCTTGCCGGATCCGAGCCGCCAAAATGCATGGAAATATACTGATTTGTAAGCATTATAAGTGCCGAGGCGATACATACAAGCATATAAGTGCGAAAGCCGGCAGCCCGGCGTTTGGAGCCACGCTCAATGCCAATAATACCCCCAAAAAGCATAGCTAAAAGGAGCCTAAAAATTATTGAGTAAATATTAAATTCATTAAGTACTTGCCACCAAGCCCAACTATTAGGATCCATTATATATTCCTTTCCCTGAGCCGCTTTAGCGTGTTGACCGGAACTCTCCCTTTAGCTACCTTTGAAGGTTCTTACTTTTATCCCTATGGACAGCACGGGCATGATAGCCCTTTTCCGTTAGAAAATCACATAACCTGACAGCGGTTGCCACAGAGCGGTGTTTACCGCCTGTACAGCCAATGGCAATAACTAACTGGCTTTTGCCTTCACGTATATAAAGTGGCACGGAAAAGTCCAATAAACCCTCAATTTTTTCAATAAACTCCTGTGCTTCCTGCGAGTCCATAATATAATCCCTAACGGCAGGATCTTCCCCTGTATGGGGCTTAAGCTCCGGCACATAATGAGGGTTTTTAAGGCAGCGCATGTCAAAAACCAAGTCCGCCTCGGCAGGCAAGCCGTTTTTAAAGCCGAAGGATACACAGGTGATACTCATCGGCTTATTTTCTTTGCGCTTATCCAGTATATTCATAATCCGCTGGCGAAGTTCCGGCAGCCTGGTCTCCGAAGTGTCGATTAAATAATCCGCTTCGTTTTTAAGCTCTGACAAAAATTTGCGCTCCGCCTCAATGGCTTCACGCAAATCCTTTGCAACGGAGGAGTCCTCGTCAAGCATAGGATGGCGGTGACGTGTTTCACGATACCTTGAAAAAAGCACATCCGTAGACGCGTCCAAAAACATAATACTAAAATTGGCATGGTCTTTTTCAACCCCTTCAAGGATTAGACTAAGATCACCCCACATTTCGCGGCTTCTGGCATCTACTACTATTGCAAGCTTTTTAACATTTGCCGCATCCCCATTTTGACCGATATTAGCAATTATCGGCAATATTTTAGGGGGAATATTATCCACACAATAATAGCCGCAGTCCTCAAATATCTTGACAACAGCGGATTTACCTGCACCTGACATACCTGTTATGATAAAAAGTTCCATAAAAATCTCCTTGAATAGCCCTTGTCATTAAGGCTGTGCGAAATTGAAATTTGGTCGTCATTAGACTTGTAGCGAAACAGGTTTTTAAAGATGTGCTGTACACATATCGTCATTAGACCTGTTACGAAACAAGAGTGCCCAACTTCTCAAAATTAACAATACCGCAAACAAGGTTAACCCTAAGCAGCAAGTGCTTCAATTGATTGCGGTATTTCTCCGCAACAATT
>Ga0123352_10000932_pt1 | contig 37473 bp, 42 predicted proteins | sample TergutLab28metaG_FD_89700 | JGI IMG/M metagenome (GOLD analysis project Ga0123352, IMG submission 89700) | Labiotermes labralis P1 segment gut microbial communities from Petit-Saut dam, French Guiana - Lab288 P1 | ecosystem: Host-associated > Arthropoda: Insects > Digestive system > Gut ... | reverse complement strand
TTCAAACATCTCCCCACACTTCAAACAAGTACTCCCAATTGACGCGAAACGAATCACTGTGATATGATGCATAACAAGAAGAGTCGCTGCGCAAAGGAGGAACATACAGATGCGTAAAAGAATCATTATTTTCCTTGCAGGAGCACTGCTTTTGGCAGGAATAACAGCCTTTGCATTTTCAAACACGCCCGAAGAACTCTTGCCACCTGAGGAAATTCTACAACCTGAAGAAATTGCAGCTCAACTACAAGAGGAAGCCATGCACGTCGCTTTTGATCTCCTCATGGAGCAAGGAGATGTGTTGGATGAGGCACAGGCGGAAACAGACGCAGGGCGTGGAGAGTTCAGTCTTGAAGAGATCGACGCGGCAAGGCGCGAACTGACACATGAATGGGTAGGCTTCTTTCAGACCTTCGGCTGGGAGATGTACAGTGCATTTATGTATCGAGACATTGAGCATCTGATTGAAAGTACGGAAATGGCTATATGCATCATCGAAGAACTCCTTTACTGGAATGAGACTGGAAAAAGACCAACTATTAATACAGAGGAATCAGAAGCAGTTCGTGCGCTGTTTGAAGACCGGCTTAGATTGGAACAAGAGTTTCTAGATCGATTGGAGACGATTCAAGAGACTAGAAGCGACTATGACATAAGAGCCTTATCGGGAGAACGAGAATTTATGTATTTTCTATCAGAAAGTCAGTTGGAATTAGGGGCGAGACTACAGGCAATCATTGATGCACAATAAGTACTAAGCCTACAGATGCCTTCTAACAGATGAAAAGAGAAGTGCAGTGTGGAATCATGACACTACACTTCTTTTCAAACACCTGGAAACGGGGATGAAACTATGCCAGAAAAGAAAATGAGCTACAATAAGCAACTTCTTATAGCTATAATCGGTGTAGCCCTTTTTTTCATCGCGCTATATGTCTTTTTGCTCATATACCAAAGACCGTTTCCAATCATACCGACGGGTCATGATGTGCAGGTGCTTCGTATAGGGTATGGCTATGATGTCAATTCATTTGATGAAGAAGATATCACCGAGCTGATTGATCATGATGCGCTCGTAGAAATATTAAGCCGTTATTATTTTAGAAGAAGCCTCTCAGGCATAAATACGCGTGGCCCTGCTCAATGGAGTATATTCTTTAGGTACTCGCAACCAGGAAGGTTGGGACGATGGGGCCTCAGGGACGTTCATGTTGGTGGCGATGACCTTTCCAATGTTGTAGATGCCCGCAGAAGGGGTTTCAGCGCAATCGACAATTGGGAATCGCTATTGGAAGAGCTTGATGCACTCTTGGATGAACGGACGGAGGACTACGATAGCATCAATCCCGGACAAATATTTGCTATCAACGCAGATGATGTTGCTCGAATTCAAGTGGCAAGTGGCTCTACCGGTGAGCGTGTTCAGATAGAAGACAGAGGCGAAATTGCAGGAATCGTAGAAGATATGAATGACATGCGATATTCAAAGAGGGAAGCACTTCCTGGGGTAATGCTTGGGTTCTTTTTGAGGATCAGTTTATTCTGATAATAGCAATCAGACTATCACAAGCTTTGTGCCGAGAAGGCCGGATATGGTAGACATGGGAGAATGGCTGTATACGCTCACGAGTCCACTACCCTTCGATGACGCATTTTACGCTAGGTATTTTGACTAGCAAATAGCAAGCATTAATCCTACAGCACACCATCCGACAAACAAAGAGGAGTGTAGTGTCATGATTGACACTACACTCCTCTTCTATAACACCTAAACACCTACACCACTTTCTCAAACACCTGCCCACATTTCGAGCAAGTAATCCGCAGCTTGCCACGCCCCCGCGGTGCGCGCAGATTCTGCTTACACTGGGGACACTTAAAATACCGATAATTCGGGTCTTTCTTCACCCGCGGTGGCTTAGGAGACCTAGTGCCAGCATGAGCGCTATGTCCAGCCCCGCCGACACGCCGAAAGCGTTTGGTCTTCTCCAGAAACCACGCATTCTCCTGCCGCCGACGCGCCACATTCCGCGAGATCATGCGGAAGAATCCGAACATCAAGAGGGCAGATGCAAAAATCCCGAAGAAATTTTGGAATGCAATCCGACCCAAAAGCGTCGCCGCAAAAGAGGCGATGAGCAGTGCCATACTCAGCTGATCGGGGCCATTCCGCCCATAGAAAAACCGTTGTAAAAATCCCATTTGCCTCACCTCTTATTTTGAATTCCGTGCATAGATCAGCCACAAACCCCGCAAGATCAAATGCGGATCTGTGATAATCCCATCCCGCTTACAAAGCTGCGCCATACACGCCGCATGTTCTCCTGTGAACACAACCGTCGGCGTGGAGCCAAGCTCTGCCTCAAAGCGATCCAGCATCCCATCCAGCATGGAGGCAAAGCCGTAAAGATGCCCGCTTTGCATGCCCTCCACCGTACTGCGCCCAATCACCCGATCCGGCGGCGTGAGTTCGATATTCGGCAACTGACTCGTTCCCGAGGTCAGTGCCGCCAGAGAGAGGGGCATACTCGGACAAATTGCCCCGCCGATATAGTTGCCGACGGCATCTAGCACACCAAGGATGGTCGCTGTCCCCATGTCCACCGTGATCACAGGCAGGGGATACTGCTCCCGCGCACCCACAGCGACACAGACCAAGTCACTGCCCATCTGACCTGGATTATCCAGCAGAATGTTCAGCCCCGTCTTAATCCCCGGCCCCACAACAAGCGCCCGCTGACCTGTCACCTGTTCCACTGCGTCTCGCAGTGCAGTAGTGAGAGATGGCACCACGCAAGAGATGATTCCTCCTTGGATTCCCTTGCGGTCAATCTCATGCAAAATGAGGAGATTGCGCAGCAAGATGGCGTACTCATCCGCAGTCTTATTTTTATCGGTAGACAAGGTGCTGACAAAAGAGACAGCCCCCTCAGTCAGCCCGCCTGCTACAATATAGGTATTCCCCGCGTCAATGGCGAAAATCATGGTTTGATTCTCCTTCGTAGGGGCGGGGTCATCCCGCCCGTTCCCTTTGTCACATCATCTGCGGGCGGATTGCCATCCGCCCTTACAGTATAATCCTACACGCTTTCCAGCAAAATGTAAAGAGCTGGGCGATTGCCCAGCTCTCTGTGGTTTTGCGTATCTGGATATATTTGATCACATATGGCTATAAGGTCACGTGTCAGCGGGTTCGGGAGAGGATACCTTTTTGAAAAAAATACTGCGCCGCAGATATTCCTCAGAGCCGAAGTAGGTGCGGACACGAACCGACTTACTGAAATAGATGAGCAAGGGAACCCACGATGCCGCAACCCCCAACAGAGTCTAAATGATGCTCCCCGGGTTAACTCCGGGCAGGATGATGATGATTGCAAGAGACGCACAGATACTAATAATTGCCACAATTTCATACCATAGAAGGAATCTGGGGTTATCGTCTTGGATCATCAAGAGAATTGCGAGGACTAAAAGTATGATGACCGCACTGCCGATGCTATAAATTGTGATAGCTATACGAAACTGTGTTGCAAAAGAGGGGGCAAGCACATGCATCACATCTATGGCTGAAAGAGCAAGGAGGGTTCTGATGAACGAAAACGTAAGTCCAAACAGCGGTACATAGGCAAAAAAGGCGAACCAGCCACCCAGTTTAAGATAGGAGCTTGGGTATTTTTTTGTAGTCTTATCTGTTATTGGCTGAAGAGAATTGCCGCATCCGGCGCAATAAGGAGTGTTGCTGGGAAGTTCCTTGCTACAGTTTGGACAGATCATATCTTTTCTCCCTCATTATTGATACAGCCATTATATATATATAGTCAATAGGTCTTTGGAAAAAAGCAGATGAAGCGCCGTATAAGGGCTGTTTAAATTTGACACAGAGGAAAAAGATGTCAACATTCCCCCCAAGTCTTGGGACGAGGGAGGTGAGGCTGATAGGGTACATAGTTACTGCCGTGGTTGCGTGCTTAGACTTGATATTTCGAGCTTATAAGTACATAAAAAGCAACAACCGCCCTCCTGGCAAAGAGTAGGCGGCGGTTGCTTTAAAAACACTTTTTAAGGTGAGCCGTTTCTAACGACTCCCTCTGTGTCATTATTATATCACAGGTTAACATTTTGTCAAGTAACATACCGCAAAACCCTTGACACACCGCACCCTTTCCGATATACTATCTAAGCGTTCCAGAGACAGCAGGTGGGTACATACCCATAAACCCTGCCGAGGAGTCCAGCGCGAGTGTAACACCTCGTGCGTTCACATGATTTGCATGTGCTCTCTCGCCGTCTACGGACGAGAGGGCATTTTTTATTTGGCTTCTCGAACGCATACTTGAGAAAAAAGGAGGTGAATTCGAGAATGCCAAGTGCAAAAATCCTAAGCGAAAAGCAAGAACAGGTCAGGTTGCTGACGGAAAAGCTGCAAGGAAGTACCGCCGGTGTATTGGTTGACTACAAGGGTACAGACGTAGCAACAGACACCGAGATGCGCCGCAAAATGCGCGAAGCGGGTGTAGAGTATACCGTTATCAAAAACACCATGCTCCGCTTCTCCACAACAGGTGCCAATCTGGAAGAATTGCATCCATTCCTAGAGGGTCCAACGGCTCTGGCAGTCCACCCGGAAAATCCGGTGGCGGCTGCTAAAGTTGTCTTCGAATATGTGGGCAAAGATAAGCCAATGCAAGTAAAAGTCGGTTTTGTTGACGGTCGGGTTATTTCAGCCGCTGAGGTTGAGGCTCTATCCAAACTACCGCCGAGAGATGTACTTGTGGCACAAGTCCTCGGTACAATGATTGCACCGGTCACAGGACTTGCAACTGTGCTCAACGCGAATATTCGCGGTCTAGCCATCGCACTAAAAGAAATCGCAGACAAGAAGTCCGCGTAAGACATTAAAAAATAAACAATTACATGAAAGATGAGGAATCATAAAATGAGCGAAAAAGTAACAGCCTTAATTGAAGAAGTAAAAGCAATGACAGTCTTGGAGCTATCCGAGCTTGTAAAGGCACTAGAAGAAGAGTTCGGCGTATCAGCTTCTGCTCCAGCAGCAGTTGCAGTTGCAGCAGCTCCGGCAGCAGCAGTTGAAGAGAAAACAGAGTTCGACGTTGTCATGACTGACTTCGGCGCAGAGAAAATCAAAGTCATCAAAGTTGTTCGCGAGATCACAGGTCTCGGTCTTGCTGAAGCAAAAGCAAAAGTTGAAGCAGTACCTGCTACACTTAAAGAAGGCGCTTCCAAAGAAGACGCAGAAGCGCTCAAAAAGCAACTTGAAGAAGTTGGCGCAAAAGTTGAAATTAAGTAAGATATCTGACAGGATAGAAAGACACCCGTTCACTGAGCGGGTGTCTTTTTGTATCTGCTTCACAAGCAAACTGCGGAGTATCGGATATATCCGTATGGCGCGATATGGATATCACGCCATAGAATGTTCACCGCACTAAATATATCATTCCTAACAACCGAATTGATATAATTCCGCGCCCAATTCGTGCCTGGAACATGGGGGCCAACATCATTAAAATTGAAAAAATCGCGGAACGTGAGCAAACGTACAAACCGTGCAACATCAATCATACCGTGTCCAGTATGAGCTTCATTGCGGGGTATTGCACTGCGTTCAAGTAAGTTACGGAAGGTAGCTATGCTCATAGTGGGGCAATATGCCCTAGCAATTGCAGCCAGCGCGGTTACATGTGGGGCAGCATAAGAGGTGCCTGCTCGTGGATCCGGATCCACTGAGTAGCTATTGTTGACTTGGACAGCTCTATTTAAAATGCCGGTTGAGAGGATTGTTGTACCAGGTACAACAACGAAAACGCTGCTCCTCTGAGAGCTTGTAGGTCTTACTCCGTGCCGATCAACTGAACCGACACCGATTACATTGTCAAAACTTGCGGGAAACATCCTTGTCGTGCCTCCATAATTCCCAACAGCGGCAATCATCCGTACACCTCTGGCGTGGGCATAGTTGACTGCTGTTTCGATCGCAGTAGAGTGCGTATCGCCACCAAAGCTCATATTGATGATATGAGCCCCATTCCTAGCTGCGTGCAATATCCCGTCTGCAATATCTTCAGGTCTCATAGCCCTCGCAACAGAAAGTCGCACAGGCATGATAGTAACTCCATCGACCATCGACGCTATACCAACACCGTTTCCTCTTCTTGCTGCAATAATGCCTGTTACCATTGTGCCATGTCCATGTTGATCGTGCGTATCTCCTTGGGCGGTGTTTGGTGCGAAGCTCCTGCCGTCTCGTATGTTCGCCCCAGCAAATTCTTCGTGTGCCGCATTCAATCCTGTATCGAGCACGGCAACGATTATATCGCTTGCAGATAGACCTGCTGTCCAAATTGCCGCACCGCGAATAAACTCCAAATTCCATTGTTCCCTAAACCGTGGATCGTTTATCCCTGCAAAGGTACGTGAGTCATCCGCTGGTATATAGGAATCCGGAGCAAAGGGCGGAACCAGTGTCTCAGCAATCTCAGGAGGTCCTGCATAAAATATTGCATTAATCGCAACCCATTCGATTTGCTCTGGATCAAAAGCGGCACGAATGTCCTCTAGTGTAGGGGCGTGGTATATCCCCAGCTCCGACCAGACTTCGTAAATGTTTTCTGCATCATTTATAGAAAACATAGTTCCCTCTACAGGCCGGAAGTTATACCCGCTATACTCTGCACCCCCATGGTAGTATACATCAAACACATCATCAGGGTTAAAATTTCTTGGCTTGGGTCGTTCACTTTCGTGCTCAACAGTGTTATCGTAATAAGAACCATCAAAGCCGTTGCTAGTGCCTGCAATTACTGATATAATCCACTGCTGGTTAAAATGATTTTGAGCTGGAGGTCCTCCAGCATAAAATGTTGCGCTAATCTCAATCCATTCGATTTGCTCTGGCTCAAAAGCAGAACGGACATCATCTGGCGTAGGGGCATGGCATAATCCCAATCCCGAACCGAATTCATGAATGTTTTCTACATCATCAATAGAAAATGTGACTCCCGCTACAAATCGGAAGGAATAGCCATGATACTCTGCTCCTCTAGGGTAATAGACATCAAACACGTCGTCAGGGTTGAAATTTTTTGGCTTGGGTCGTTCACTTTCATCCATCTTCGGTGTTGCAAACGCCACCCCCGGCACAGAAGTCAACAACATAACACACACCAATACAAAACAGAATCCTTTTCGTATTCTTTCCAGCATATCTATGTCCTCTTTTCTTCTGTTTTTGGTGGTAATTGTTATTGGATACGGACATGAAAGTAGCCCCTTAAACAAATCTTTGTTGCTTTACGACTAGCTATGTCAATACATAAAAGGGAAAGCCCGTCGATGACGAACATTAATGCCCCTAACGTCTTCTGCTGTTATTAAGTTCCCTTCATACGCTTGAGGTAAAAGAACAAAATTTCTATTATCCCAAATGTGTATTTGCTGTCCGCTACTGTAGTGAAACACAATCCCCGCAACTTTTTGCTCCCATACTACATACGCAAAGTCACCCCTGATATCTCTTATCATCAGTGCAACTTTACCGTTGTAAGTCCCAAAATAATGGTCAATTCTAACGTTTTCAGGTGTGAGACTTGGGTGTTTTGATGCCCAGTCGTCCTTGATTCTCATCTCCAGTTCTGGACACAGCGGCACAGTAGGATGCACAAGTTGTTTGCCTAAGCGGACAAGAACTGTAAGCGCCTCAGCTCTGGAGCTATTAGCTTGCGGATTGAACAAACCCGGCCAAGAGCCAGTGCCTTGCATAAGCCTATACCAATACATCATTTGCAGCACTTCGTGACGTGCCCAGCTTGAAACATCCTGATAATCGTCGGGTACCGCGGTGTGGGTGTGAGGGGGATCAAATAACCCTTGCAACTCAAACGCACCAACATAGCGATAAACCATCACCGCCATCTGCTCCCGCGTAATGAGCGCACGCGGCATCAAATCCCCATGCTGATCCCCCAGCACAATCCCATGCTCCACCGCCCAAGCAAGGTAGCGACCATAGAACGCACCATCTGCGGGATGGTCGATGCTGTTGCCATCCTGATACTCGTGCAAACGCCCAAGCATGGTGACAAACTCCGCCCGGGTCACCGGGCGGTTCGGCTCAAAGTGGAAACTGTCCTCGCTGGTGCCGGTGATGAGTCCGAAGTCTAGCCCACGCATGACGTAGCGGTAGAACCAGTCGTCGGGTGAGATGTCTTCCATCTCGAATGCGAGGGCTCCCATCGGGAGCAGTAGGGCTAGGGTGAGTAGGGCTGTGAGTGTGCGGTGTAGTGTCTTCTTCATTTTTGTTTCCTTTCTGGAATTTTTCCCCATTTTAGTGCTGATAGTGCATCATAATATTCGCACAACCACATTCTAAAATTGCATCTTGTTTTTTGGTCGTTTTCACAAAAGCGCAAGCATACAGTATTAGTTTGTGGTGTCAAAATATTGAGCACTTTTCTTGCCACTAGCAAATTTACACCTTCTACTCTACTTGGGTTTGATGATGCGCACACAAAAAAACCAAGCGTCCGCACTATTGACGCAGACGCTCGGTGGCTTTTGAAACTGAGAAATTCTTCGGCTTATGCTGTTACTTGTTTGTTGCTAGTTCGTCCATTTCCCTCTGACCGCTGACTGTCTCATATACTGAAATTACTGAATTTGATTCGGACTACAGACCTTGAATTTTGAATATATTTATTATAAACTTTCTGCACCACCCACTGTGGTCAGCTCTTTCTGTCTGAGGCTATCTCCAAGTTCATCAAAACACAACAAACCCCGGCTAGGATGGTTGTGGATAGTAGCATTCTCCAATCTAGTTCCCCAAACATACCCGCCGTAGCTAAGATGCCTGCTGCTGTCTGCACCATGGTGCGCAGAGTGCGAACTAAAAGCTTCTTTGCTCTAGTAGAAACGTGCATAGTAGTCCATCCTTGTCTCCAGTTGTGCAATCCGCTTGCTGAGATCGCTCATCCTGTCTTCCCGTTCGCCGATTGCACTGGATATCACGGCTAGTTCCTGCTGGATGTGGGTGAGCTGGGTTTCTACCACGGCTTGCCGAGTTATGAACGCGCCGTAGAATCCGGCAACAGCTCCGGTGATCGTAATGATACTGATCAGGGCAGCCAGAACGATGGCTGTGATATCTTTGGTTAGATGTTTCATTCTACTCCGCACGCCTCGCTCGGTATGCCATGATGGCGGCTTCTTCTCTTGTGACGTAGCCTCTTGGCCGGGTTCCATCTGTGATTTCGGCTGCAATTGCCCGCTCCCACTCCGGCTTTGCCCAGGCGGATGGGGCACCGTCGCTGCCGCTTAGGATTTCTCCTATGGTTTGGGTAATCAGGGCTTTTACCTGTGCTTCTGTCATGTCGCTTGCCTCGCTTTCTGCTTGTTTTCTGATTTCGTCTAAAGGGAAAAACTGTCCAGGACAGGCGGTTGCCATGTGGTCTCTGTGACCGCTTATGGGAATGTTGCCATAGATACCGCGCAGATGGCGCAGGAGCCAGACTAGAGCTTCTCTCTGGGCCTGGGGCATGGTTATCCTTGCACGGTGATAGTCTCCTTGACAGGCAATGCCGATGGAGTTTGCGTTGAACCCTTGCGCGTGAGCACCAATTGTGTCTATGGGTCTTCCCTGCCAGATTGTACCGCCTTTATCCACTTGGAAGTGGTAGCCGATCCCCGCCCAAGCGTTTTGTAAGTGCCAGCTGTGGACGGTTTGGACGCTTGCATCTGCCGCTAGGTGATGGAGGATGATTCTGCTTGTCTGACCGCGACGGCTTAGTGTGCTTGTAAAGCGTAGATTTGGGTTTTGGATAGTGTGGTTCATGGTTTGTTTGCCTCCTTTTTGCGGGCGGCAAAATATGGAATCCAATTGCACTTAGGCTCCTTTGCCAAAGGAGCTGCCAGCGAAGCTGACTGAGGATTGCCCTTACTGTTTGCTTTGCAGAAGGTCAAATCCGACCTCAGGCTTCGCCTGCCACCTCTTTGACAAAGGAGGCTTTTTCCTTGCTGCCCCTATATTCTATGGCAAATACATGGCGGGTGTCCCCGCCGCTAGATCATGCCGTCCAGCTTGCCAAATGTTTCCGGAATCTCAAAGTCTTCAAATGTAAAGTCCAGCTCTTCGGAGAGAAACTCCGCGTCTGCATCGAATTTGGCAAGGACTCCTGCGTTTAGGTTGCAATCTTTGAGCACAACTGTTTGCCGCCCCGATGCAGACGTTGGGTCTTCGTTTGAGACTTGGATGTCAAAGTAGACATCTTCGCCCTTTGCCTTGAACCTGTACATGAGTTCTCTGAATATGCTGGAATTATAGTGGAATGTAGCGGTACCTTTGCCGCGCCAGCCGGTGGCTTTATTGCCTCTTCCGGTTCTGCCCAGGATTGGTACCTCCACCTTTGTGCGCTCAACAGTGGCTTCCAGATCGATTGCGTGCATAAAGTTGTAGCGCGCGCCTTCAATCGTGACATAGCACTCCGCCAAGGAAGCGCTAATGGCATCTCTTGCGCTCATGAAACTTTGCATGTATTTCTCCCTCCTATCTGACCACGACGGTCATGTAGAGCTTACTCATAGCTGTGACCGGCATGATGTGGTTTTCTACTACCACGCTTCGTTTGCTCTCCCCGCGTGTGACTGTGACATCTGCGGGGTCGAACTCCTCGATGGCGCGGATTTGCTCTAACTGACGATGGTGGCTGATAATGTCTGACCAGAGGGAAAGCCGTCCTGCATTGTCGTTGGGGATGATGCCCAGATATCGGTTTTTAAACAGCGCTGCGATATCCGTCGCCACTTGGTCTAAGACGCGGATGGTTTGGTTGAGGGAGAAGTCTTCCGAGCGATCTTTGCCAAAGGTACGCAGGGTATTGATATCTTCGACTACGCGGATGTCTCTGCCGCCGGAGCCGGAGAAAACAAAGCTACCTGAGCGGAGCAGTTGTTCCAGTTCTCTTTTTGTATGCTTGGTGTCCACCGTAAATTCGCCGGTATAGCGGCGATTGGTGAGAGAGCGGTTGATGGGGCAGCCTGCTGTCATGCCTGTTACCCAGTAGACGAGTCCGGCTTCCGCTTCCTCCGCGGCGTTTTCCACGGAGATGATACCCTCGTGATCTGCCGCTGTGTGGCGGTGGAGCACGCACTGGATTTTCACGCCGGATTCTTCTCTCATCCGCTTAACATGGCGTGTGAAGAGGGATTTGATTGCATCGTCTGTCGTGGCACACCCTAGGGTGTTGAATGCATAGGCTTCTGATTGAGCGAGAAAATCTGTGTATTCATCTGTGCGGGGTGCGCCATCTGTGCCGCCGGATAAGGTGAGTCCGGCTGTTCCGCTGAGGCTTGCATCACGGTTCCAGATGAGGAAGTCATTGTCGCGTAAAGCTTCCATATCCGGAACGACTTGGGTGTTTACAGTTATGCCGTCTATGAGGGTTTCGACTGCAAAGCCTTCGCCTCCTTGGGTAATGACGATGAGGATTTCATTGCCCAGAACACCTGGATGACGCGCTGTGGCTAAGTCACAGCCGGCACGGGTTCCATTTGTGCCCAAACGGTAGAGATGGGCAACGCGTGCGCCGGAAAAGAGTTCACGCAGGGGACGTAAATCCGGGTGGGTGTATTCTCTGCCGAAGAGAGCGCGAGAACGTCTGAGTAAATCTTCCCCTGTCACCGTGATGATCTCGCCCACAGGTCCCCAGGGAAGTGTGAGCGCCATCGCGGCGTATCCGCGATCTGATAGGTTCACCGCGCCCCAGGCTGCTGATACAAAATTGATATATGTGCCGGGTAAGACCCTGTTTTGGGTCTGGAATGTACCTCCGCCTATTGCCATATGTGTACTTTCCTTTCTGTTTTCTTCTATTTCCCCCGCCTTTGGCGGGGGAAGATAGGTTATTTTTTGATCTGCCGCAATTCACCCATTAATTCGATTGCTTCTCTCGGGACAAGGCGTAGGTGATAGATGGCATGTAGATGTAGAAGTCCATCGTTTATCGTGCAGCGGCGAGATGTACCACGGATTAGGCCATCTTCACCAAAAGGAATTTGCTCCAGCGCGCCAAGGGCTTTGGGGGCAATGCTCCAGAGTTCACTGTAATCACCTTGGCTTTTCGGAAAATAGATGACTTCTACGTGTTGTCTGAGCTTTGTCAGCCCATTGGGGAGCGGACTTGTGCTGCATTCGCCAAGTCCAACGAAAAAGCTGGATGGTATGAGTCCTTGCCCCACATGCTTGTCACCGAAGATTTGGCAATCTGGGAATATCTCCCGTAGGGTCTTGGAGATGCCGTCTCGTATTTTATGCGTCACCGAACCACCCCCTGATCTTGGTTTCTAAGTGCTCTGTTGCAAGCTTTGGCATTGCTTCCTCTGTCTCTGCGATGGCCGTTGTTAGAAACTTTTGTCCCTCCATGAAGCGAGTACCAAATTCAACGAAGGAGGCATAGTGGGTTTCATTTTTGGTCAGAGCTGTCAGCTCTCCGGTTTCACTGACTTCCCAGCTTTTCTTGAGGAGACCTGTGTCAATGGGAGTGCGGTCTCTCGCCTCCCCCGCCAGATGCTCTGCTGTCTTGAGAGCAAGGCCATGCAGGGCAGTTTGTTTCCCTTTGCGTATGGCGTGAGATACTCTTTTTATACCGCTCACATCGGCGCGGATCATGCAGATTCCTCCGGGTATTCTTGCTTCGTCCATATCTTGCCGTCACACTTGTCGCCGATGCCGCAGCCCGGCGCTATCTCTACAACAGCGTCCGCCTCCTGCCAGACTCCTTTTTTGAGGAAGTCTTTTGCCATTTTTAGGCTTTCAAACACTGCCGTATCTATGCAAATACCATCTCTCATGACTCCGATGTTTTTATATGTCTCGGCGCAAGTTTTTTCCAGTACGCGATATTCGTCTATGCTAAGTGCAGATAGCGGAATGACTGCCGATGCCGCACGGGAACCACTTCTTGGTCTGGCGTAGATATATACAATCCCGGTACCGCCGTTTCCGGCAGGATTGTTTGCATTATTTGTTGCGGCAGTGCTGCCGCCGCCTCCGCCGCCGATCCCGCCATTTCCGGCTCTCGTGGCATGGTTGAATACGCCGGAGCCCCCACCGCCTCCGCCGCCTAAAAAGCCGTTTACCCGATTAAGAGCTGTCGAGCTTCCACCGGCACCTCCTGCACCGCCGCCGCGACCGAGGGGCGCACCTCCCCCGCCGCAGCCGTATGTGACATTGTCGTAGGGGTTGACCGGAGAAAAGTTTGCATTACCGCCGCCTGTTCCGCCGATCAGACCACCGCCTCCGCCGGCAAAGCCGCCGTCACCGCCGCCGGTTGTAGTATCGCCATTACCACCGCCGCCACCGGATCCACCATTTCCACCAACTGTACTCAGAGTAGTAGCGGCAATACTTCCACCGCCTGCCGTATTGCCGAAGGCAATGGTATTTCCGCCTGCCGTACCTGCATGACCCGCTCCCACACCGGTGCTGCCCTGCCCGCCTGAACCGATTACAATGCTAAAGGACGCTTGACTTAAGCGTACATCCCGCAAGAGCCTGCAAAATCCACCGCCGCCACCGCCGCGGGCAAAGGTACTGGCACCACCTGTGTGTCCGCCGGCACCCCCACCGACCATGTACACATCAACGGTTTCACTCATGAGTCCGTGATCTGCGGGACGAAAGGTACCGGAAGCCAAAAAGATGGCAATCAATTCTTTTGGTCTCCTTACTTCGATCTCTTGGAAGAGCGCGTCGATGATTCTGCTATTTTGATTGAATACCTCTATGTCATAGAAGTCGTCCGGTTTGGGTAGTGCTAAGCCAATATTCTGCGTTGTGTTCAAGTAAAGTCCACCTCACTTCTCAGTTGATCATGTGTGTATACACCAAGCATTCTGTGGGTCTTCCGGCTTAGGTCTCTGTGGGTATTGAAGCCCAGCGTGAGTTCCAGTGCGATGTTCGCCGGAATCATTTGGCGCACCAGATGATATACGGCATCTCCGAAACTGCGCCAGGGCGCGTGGAGATGCAGCATCAAGGTAAAACCACCCAGTCTTGCCGTAAACGCCGCTGGGGAGCCGGTCAAGACTTCCAGGACGATCATCAGCGTATTCCAGCAATAGGGCGGAGTCTTCCTGATTTGCGCCGCAATGCGCTGTCGTCTGACATCTAAGCTGAGTCCTGTGTGTTTTGTAAGACCGAGAATGCGCTCCCAATGGCGAATGCCGGGTTCCTCTGCTGATTCCAAATAAAAGTTGTCCTCTGTTTCACGTTCACACCGCCAAAGGTCTTCAAATGCGGTTTGATATACTACCATCAGACACTGAAAGTCACGCACCTCTCGGAGTACACGCGGGATCAGATCTATCATATTGCGATCCATAGCCACCCTCCTAGCGCGCGGCAAAACTGCCCAGGGAGGGAACCTGCATCTCTTCCAGCGCCAGATTCCTGCTTTGACCGTCCAATTCGGTGTCTGTCACGTCTATTACGCCCTCTATATCAAGCAGACGTGTATCCATTTGACTGACGCGAACAATGCGGGCATGTCCTCTGCCCCAAGCGACACGGAGTTCATGGAAATATGTTTCTACTGCGTCCCTGGCTCTTTCGCGCACCAGTTCCGCATTTACACCTCGCGCCAGACTTAGGTTTGTTGCTATCATGATGGGGCGCAAAGTCGCGCCTACCACTGTCACTTCGTGTCCAATGGGTGCCCAGGCACGCCCCTCACCTGTGATATCTTTGGGGTCTAATACCTCTTGCACGGAACGCACTAGCGCCGGAGATGGCGGACTCAAATCTGCCGCCAATATGCCGACTTTCACTGTTCCAGGCCCTGCATGTGCTGGGAATACCTGTACGCCGCCCACACCAGGAAGGGTGAGCACTTTCTCCCTGTAGGATTTGATATTCCCGCCAAAAGCTTGAATACGTCGGCTTTCCATATATCGCTCCCGCAGGGACTCTGTGTGTTCCTCGTCTCGACCCGGAAGAATCAGGGCACGAATGGCGGCGCTCCGCAGACCGTCTATAAAGTCAAGGGGAATCAATCTGCCGCCGGACTGGTTGCCAACGGCACCTGCCTGTTCGGCGGTTAGGATTGGATGACCATCTGCGCTTATCCCTGTCACCTCATAGACTACATTGCCTGCACGAAAACGCCTACCCAAGGGGATGGTGAGCTCTGGCGGGTCTATCTCCGCTTCGATCTGTGCGGCGCTTGCCGGAATGGGTTCCATCCCATGCTCGGCAGCGCGGCGAATTAAGAACTCCCTGCCCGCTGTGTCGGCAAAGCTCATCTGGAGCGCGAAGTTCAGAGCTGCGTGTATGCGACTAACCTCTAATGCCGCCGGGGCTAGGGCGGAGTAGATGAGAGAGCCTTCTCGCGTGTCGAGTTCGGGGAAATCCCTTCGGGCTTCTTCCAATAACCCTTCCAAAATACGTTCAAAGCTTCGTTCTTCCAAAATTCCACCTCCTAGATATCCAATGTTTGCTGTGTGTCGCCGAAGATTGTATGGACGGTAAAGCGCACGGTCACACGCGTACTGATCCTTTGAAAGGAAAAGTCTGATGTGCCTGTTACCCTGTCGTCTACCAGAAGCGCTTCTGTCACACGGCGCTTGATCTCAGGGAAGAGAATGCTATCACGCATCCCGATTAAGCCCTCTAATTCTGTGCCATATTGGAAACTGTAGATTTCGTATTGGTATCGCTCCGTAAGCAGAATGAGGCGGATGGCTTGGCGGGCTGCCTCAAAGCCCTCTGTCTTGTCTCGAATAATACCTGTTTGTTCATCCAGACGAAAGGTGTGCTCCGGTAGGCGCTCGCGGGGGAGAGCTGCTTGACTGTTCACCTGTGGTATCATCATGGCAGATACCCCAAGACAAGATAGGTCTGTCCGCCTTGTATGCGAAGGAGCGCAAGTTTGTCGTCTTCTTCCGGCGGCTCTTCGTCCCTTAAAAATAGGAGTCTGCGTTTCGTCAGGGTGAGTCTTTGATTGAGACGCACCTGTAGAGGGGACTCTTCAAGCACTGTCCCCACAAAGAAGGCCGCAGGTTCCCCCGCCTCTATGGCCTCGATGGCTGCTTGTTTGATGGTTTGTACCAAATCAGTCAACAAAATCACCTCCGGTTAGATTGAGTTCCATGAGATGGCTGCTCTCTGCAAAACGATGAATCACCCGCTCCACATGGAAAAACTTGCCTAGATTCAGGTCTCCTACATATAGCTCCACCGGAAGCATAGCGCCGCCTCGAACACGGGGGTCGCCAACAGCGTCAAAGATGCGCAGACGACGGGTTTTGCGCCCCAGCTTTTGCATGAGCGCTCGCGCTGATACGCGACCATCTGTGTCTTCCGTGAGTCGGGCATAGTGACAGAGCATCCCCCAGCGTCTGTGCAGGTCTTCCCTGCGCTCTTCGTAGAAGATGGTCTCCCCTCCTGCCGGGTCTGTCCGGTGGAGCCGCACAGCGGAGTAGGCATCTCGATCAATGGTGGAGCTGTAGTCAAAATTTCCGATGCTACCCGCGTGAACTAGGGTATCCAACCGCATGTTTTTGGCATGTGTTAAGCAAAGCCGTCCGGCTTTGTCGTAGAGTACAAATGGATGCCCTGTTTGTTCGTGGGTAATATCGATGGCAGTTTGGAGCATGTCCAAGAGTGCGCGTCCATTCTCTATGCGCGGCGGGAGAATATAGCCGGTCTCTTCGATCTCCCCTGTTTGCATCCCCCAGTCTTTCGCAATGCGGTGCAGGAGCGTGGACACTGTGATGTCCTCATAGGCATAAGTATCACGGTTTTTCAGATAGCGGATTTGATCATATGCTGTCACGGTGATAATCCCGCCATAAGAGCGCCGTTTGGTGAAGACGAAGCCTGCGAAGAGAATCTCTCCGCCTAAGCTTAGCCTGACCTGATCTCCCTCATGAAAGCCCCGCTGCCCAATGATTTCATCTTTTGTCACATGAAAGCTGAGTTTCCCCGGTGTGCCTGCTCTGGTAGATTCCAGCGTAATTCCCTCTGCGATAATTGGGGTGTAGAGGTTATTGCGGGTTTGTATTGTTACAATCGGATTCGTCACTTCACGCTCCTCTCTATGTTGTAGGGGCGAACAGTGTTCGCCTGGGGTTGTGGTTTTCACCGCATTATTTGATCGTGCATAGGTATTGGGAACAAGCGGGCGAACGCAGTTCGCCCCTACAAGACCTTTTCCTATGTGGGGGGTAGTCTTAACTCTTGACCGGGAAAGATTAGGTTTGGATTTTGAATCTGATCCCGGTTTTGTTCAAAAATCTCCCGATACCGCCGACCATCGCCCAGATGTTTTCTGGCAATGCCCCAGAGGGTGTCGCCCCGCACAACGGTGTGGGTGCCACCTGCACTACCCGGACTATTATCTGTCTCTCGTCCGGGACCTTCCACAATCACACGTTCTCCGTCTACCAGCACACTTCGTGTGGTAAATTCCTGATACTCCCGCAGGGTGACAGAAATGGTCACATCATCCCCCTCCTCGGCACTCTCGACGATATCCAGTTCATCCAAAGAGACGCGCAGATTTGTATCTGAAAGCAAGCGCCCCGATGGCGTAAAGCGGGCGCAGATAAAGCGAAATGGTCTCCTGTCTTGTCTGAGGGTGCGTAATCGGTCTAGAAATACCTCCGGTGCCACAAATCCACGCTCATAGCGGGCGAACGGATAGACACGCCTTGGCAGACAAAGTGTGAGACTCAACTCCGCCCCCTCTCCTTGACGCAGATGGGTGAGCTCGCCGCCGTCTAACAGTGCAGTTCGCTGATTGCGCCCTCTGTGACGGACGAGTATCCGGCTTGGCGTGACGGGCATGAGCAGACCATCTAAAAATACGCGGTAACTCATGCGTATACCCCCTCGATTGAGCTTGCAACTGCGTCACAAATCCGGGTCTCCATCTCACGCAGGACAGCTTCTACATCTACGTCTCGGGCGATGTGGTTCTCATTTTGGACGCTGACGGTCACAGTCGTAGGCGATGCGATTGGTGCGCTTGTCTGCGTCCAACGGGTTTCTGGATCAGGGAGTGTAAGTGCCTCTCGGTTCGGCACACCAAAGAGGGACACAGTCCCACTTTCACCAACAGACATCAGACGCGGTGCAGCCTGCGCGGCGCTTGACGCTTGGTTTGCCATATTGATCGCTGTGCGGGCGCTGTTTGTGATTGTGTTCATCGCCGCTCTGGCACTCGCCGCCATGCTGTGGAACATATTTGTCACCTGTGTCAGCGGACCTGCGAAATATCCCGGAATGCTCGATGCCACATCAAAAGCATGTCTGCCGACTCCATCAAAGGTTTCTATGACTTGCACTCCCATGCTGTCGAATCGGTCTGTGGTTTCTATGACCGCATAGGACGCACCCTCTGTGAGCGGAGTAAAAATCTCTGTGCTGAACACGTCTAAAAGTTCCTCTCCGGCTGACAGAAGGGTGCGCATGACACCATAGGCATCTTCTGCCTCTGCGGCGAGGGTCTCTACAGCACCGCCAAAGAGGGCAAGCCCCTCCATATCCGGCGTGAGTGCGCCCATTTCTTCCGCAAAGCCGGTGAACTGTCCGCTGAAGTTATCCAAAGACAGCGCCATCTCTTGCAGAACCGGAGACACGCCATCGTACAGCTCGATGGCACATTGAATACTTGCCAAAACACCACCTCTTTCTTTGTTTGGTGCGTTTATATGTTACATGGGCTCCTTTTCCAAAGGAGCTGTCAGCGAAGCTGACTGAGGATTGCCCTTTTAAATTTTTGAGCAATTGCGTGGTGGGAGAAATCCTCCGTCAGGCTTCGCCTGCCACCTCCTTTGAAAAAGGAGGCTTCTGGTCTTACCACCCTCCAAAGCCACACAGCACACCTGCTCCAATATCGGTGGAACATCCGCCCTATGTACAGTCCGTCCTGTGCGTCCCGCAGGTGACCGCTACCCTTTGCCCTTCTCTTTGAGCTGGATCGCGGCTACGATGAATGCCCGTTCGCGCCTGTCTAACCGCAGGAAATCGGCGGGCAGGAGTTTGAATTCGTGAAGGCAATAGAGGGCGAGACAGGCCTCTCCATCCCCTTCACGGATTAGTTTTTTGCCTCTTCCACCAACTGATCAAAGGGCGTGTCGAATCCGCAGATTTTTTGCACTTCCCGCAAGAAATCCGCATATTCCCCTGGTGTCAGCATGGCGCGGAGTAGATTGTCTGCCCCCATGACTGCGTAACTGTCTTGCAGCGCTTTGTCATTGAGGTCGGGGTAGACGGTACACAATGCTGCAAGTTTGCCCAGATAGAGGGACACATCCGTCTCAGAGGTCGACTGTCCTCGCCCTCCGGCGGTGCGGCGCACAGATCCACGCCTGATTTCTTCATCTTCTGTGGAGGATATGCAGCGGATTTCCCATTCGATGGGTGCGCCGTCTTCCTCTGTGAAGCGTTTGGATGCGATGTACGTTCGATTTTCCACTTGGGTCGCATTCGGGCGCAAAAATGCTGATAAATCTCGCATTTGTTTCTCCTTTGCCTTGTAGGGGCGGCCTTTGGCCGTCCGCTTGATTGATCGCTGTGTAGAATTGTAATGGATGCGGACGGCCAAAGGCCGCCCCTACAGGTGTATCTGTGGTTGCGGGACGATGTGGGCATCGTCCCCTACAGGCATGGCCGCCTTATACGAAGCGTCCTTCCTGCTCCATGCGGACTTCTTGATGTCCCTCAAATACCGCCGGGACACCGGTGCGTGCAAAGTGCAGCGTTTGCCCATTCCCGCGTCTGACTATAACGCGGCTACCGGGCGGGATTTCTATATCCGGTGTCAAGAACAAGCGCACCACTTGCACCGATTCCATTGCCGCTCCTTGTACATCGCGGACGACTCCCATCGCCTCGATTCCGCGTCGAAAGCTGACACGACAGAGGATGTCCTGGTGCAGTCTGCGCTCCTGCATAACCGTGCGCCCTGTGTCGGACTGTGTTGTTTGCTCGCTCACGTAGACATCGCAGCGGTCTGTCCACATTCTGCTGAGGATTTTCGTCCTCACCATCGCACACGCCTCCACTCTGTGATCAGTGCAGAAGGCGGGGTCAGCAAGCGCTGGACTAAGGCATCTACCGGAGCTTGTCCCTCGCTTGCGATGGCGTAGGTGATACTGGTATCCCCTTGGGACACCTGGCGGATGGCGTGTTCGCAGTCAAAGCCTTCCAAACTGCCCATGCTTTTACGAAAAAGCAAATATTCCCCTGCCGCCATGTCGATCATCGCAGGCTTTAAAGCTTCCGGCAATTGGTGTTGTCCGGTTTGGGCAAGGAGTTTGCGCCTTGCACCTTTGAGCATGGACTTTAACAGCCCCTCATCTTCCGGCGTATGTGTGATTTTCAGCTCATCCAGCCGTTTTAAGAGCCTATCTTTCATTGTTTGCCTGCAAGCCTGAAATGCTGCCATGCAAGAATCCCGCACCGTGAGCCAGACCGATCTGCCCAAAGAGCTGAATCTTTTCAGACGCACCTGTTTTTGCAAGCTCTTCTGTGAAAAGCACGCCCTTGCCCGGTACAACCTGGAACACCGGCGCGATATGTGCCACATCTGCAATCAGCACCGTATCCGCGGGGACAAAGCGGTTCCAGACAATGCCCATGTTGAAGAAGTCGGTCTCCACTTGTGTGATGTTCACGCCGCCCACACTGCGGCATTCTGTAATCCGCGCACCCATTTGACTTGCGTAAATTTCTGTAAGCTGTTGCTTCTGATAGGCAGAGAGGAACATGACCATGTTGTTGAAGTAAGCGCCTGCTCCTGCCATATCTCGATACAACTGACGCAGGATATCTGCGTTCAGAGGCGCTCTGTCTGCCTCGATATGCGTGTGTTGTCTGGTAAGCTCCAGCAGTCCCCGGGTTTTGTTGGCTTGGTTTGCATTGCCTGCCTTTTGGAAGCTTCCGTTGATGAAACTGTGCTCTACGTCTCTGGCTACTTTGATCAGCTTGTGTTGGAGCTGAAACAGTTTCTCGTCCTCATATGCCGGCTTTTGCCCCGCCGTATTGAGACCGCTCATGCGATGTAAATTTGAGAGCGCCACGTAGCTCAGGTCAATGACTTCTTGATGAATCTGCACCACATTTGCCTCTTGCTGGCGGACTGCCATCTCCGCACCTGGTGCCGTTGCCGAGGCTTGCTCTGAAATCTCCGGCTGATTTGCTTCCGGATAGTCGTAGAGTACCGCTGTGGGAAACTCAAAATTATCCGTCTGTCTCCCGCCGGAGAGACCGCCTGTCATACTCAAAAGCGGTGTTTGCGTTGCGTCTGCTGAGAATAGCTCCCCCGCATAATTCGGTAGATTCCATGAGGTGCCCAGTCCTGTTACTTGATTTGCCATGTATCATTCTCCTTTGTTGTTTGGTTTTTGTATGTTCCTTTACGCCCTAGGCTCCTTTTCCAAAGGCGCTGTCAGCGAAGCTGACTGAGGATTGTCCTTTACTTATTTATGCGGTTTGGAAAACCGACCTTAGGCTTCGCCTGCCACCTCCTTTACAAAAGGAGGCTAGGAACGCGGACGCGCAATGCGCACCCTACAAGAGCACAATCCCTGCGCCTGCCGCTTCTTGTTTGATGCGAAGTGCGCCTAACATGTCGCCTGTGTCTCTTGCTTTTCTGAGTCTTGCCTCAAAGGGCAAGAGGTCTTCTTCCGGCAAAGTGTCTCCCCCTTGTCCGGGTTCTACACCTACAAACTGCGGCGGCGTGCGCAGTCCGTCTATTTCTCCTCGGATATCCTCAAGCTCCTGCCTGATTCCGGATAAGTCTTCTTGTTTTTGACTCATGTCCAAACCCTCCTTTTTGCTTCACTCGTACCTGATTTACACTTTCAGTTTATCGCCTTTCACCGAACGCCCCCGAACAGATTTTTCTTCTTTCTCTTCTGCAAGCCGCTTCTTCTCTTTCTCTATATCGCTTGTCCAGGGATGCTGATAGAGAATGCTCTCTCTTGAGAGAATCTCTTGGCTCTTCAAGCAGTTTTCAATGCTTTCAGATTCATTGATCAGCGCATCTCGATTGAAAATCACATCAATTTTCTCTGTATTGAGCCCTGGCTGGCCCATGCGCGCCAGATGCTCTGCCATAAAACAAAACAGCTCACGCAGCGCCGCTTGAAACTCTGTTTCCATCATGCCTGCATCTAAGTCCATATCTGCATACATAGAGCGAATCGCCATCTGGTTTGGGCTGCCTGACAAAGAGAGGTCGCGCACGTCAAAGCCCTTGGCGTTTTCGATTAGTGCCTTTTTGAGCAAGTTTAAAATCGCCGCAAAATTGCTTGCACTTACCTCAACATTCAGCGTATCCACCCCGCCGCCGTCCCCGCCCTCACTGCGGACTTTGACTGCGCCAAAGGTGGCAAGATTCCGCCGAAACTCGCCCAAATCTTCCCCATCAAAGTTGCGGATTACAAGCACTGTGCGGTGGGCATCTTCACTCATGCGGTCTTGGAAGTCAGATAACATCAGATTGATGCCGTCCTGCAAAGACTTCACGCGGCGGATGAGGGGAATTTCACGAAATCCCGCCCGAAATGGAATGAGCGGAATTGCACTCCAAACACCTGCCCGCTCCATGCCTCCCTGCTTACAGGTGAAATACGGCTTTACGCTGCCCACTAGTTTGAGTTCCCCTTCTTCTCGGACGAAATGATGAAGCCCTTCGGGTGTAAACAGCTCCACCATAGTATCCGCTTCCCCATATCCACCCCTAGGCCGCTTGTATACGCGGAGTGCGCGCTCAAGTTCTGTATGGGCATCGTCCGCCCAGAAGGGGATGATCTCCCAAGGCGCAATTCGCCGGAATCGGAGCACGCCCCGCTTGTCGTAATAGGGGTGCAACCAGCCGATGCCGCAGTTTAGGGTGTCTTCCGCCACAATGCGGAGCTTTCGCATAAAGTCCGCCCCCATTAGGGCATTGAGTGCGGGCAGAAACTCTGTTTGCTCACTCCCAATGGTCAGGGGTCTGCCCAACAGATAGCTCACTTTCTGATCCACCACGCGGGCGTATTGATTGTCCACCACGCGGCTGTTTTGCAGATGTTTGCACTCTTCCACAGTGCCGCCCGGCCCCACTATGGTTTTGCGGCGTTCTAAGACATCGTGCTTGCCTGCATAATACCGCTCGCCTGTGATCATCTCGCGCCGCTTGTCTGAGGCGAGAAACAAACCCAGTTCTTCATATAGAATTGTCTCCCAATTGATTCCGGCTGTTTGGGCTTCTACTCTCATCCGTCTCCTCCTTACACAAAAACAGCACTGCGGCGCATAGGCCGCAATACCGTTTTCTTCTCACTGTCTCTCTACCATACCATCCTAACACGTTCCGCCTGAACCAAGCGAACGACATCAGAGGCGTACTTCCCCCGCCAAAGGGGGAAGTACAAAATTATCTTTCTTAACTCAAAAACCAAAACGCGGACTCTGCCCCACACCTTCCATCGCATAGCGCATGGCATCCATGAGATGATCTTCTGCCCGCTTGTCCGGACGGTTTGTGGTGATACCCAAGCGATCATCCCGCTCCCAGACATAGCTTGCAATCTCCTGGATGAAATGCCTGCATTTGGGATGAACGATGATCTCATAATCTTGGAGTGCCAATATCCCATAGCGCACGGAATCCGGACCTTTTTTCACGCCACGTACTTTTGATATCCCCTGCCGACGCAATTCTTCGATGCTCTTCGGCTCGGCGGAATCTGCCCGAATGATCTCTCTGGCATAGCCCCGCTCATTGAGCATCTCGGCAAGCTTTGCGTTTGTCAGCCCCCGCTCGTAGAGTTCGTCAAAGACGTAGATCGTCTCGGCAGACTTGTCCACCACAGCACAAAAGAGTGCTGTGGGGTCACTTGTGAAACCGAAGTCCAAGCCAAAGATAGGTTTCATCTCCGGCTTCACCATAAGCTCATCCGTAGAAAAACGTTCTTGCCGCCAATTTTCAAAGATCAATCCCTCATGCACGCCCCATTGTCCCAGTCCTGCCACTTGATATCTGCGCGGGTTGCGTTCTTTCATCTGTTCAAACAGCAAATGATCTCTCTCATCTAGAAACTCATTGACCCGATAATCCACCGTCATTGCCAACAGATCGCCGGAAGTCGGCGCATCAAAGAAACGGCGTTTGAGCCAATGCCGCTCGTCCCAAGGGTTAAAGGTGAGCGTAATCTGCTTAAACACCCCGCTTTGATTGCGCCCACGGATGGCTTCATCCAGCATATCAAAGTCTTCCTCACGTGTGATCTCAAAAGCTTCCTCAATCCAAAGCCAGCAAAGCTGCCCTACGGGTACTGCGATGGAGCTGATCTTCATCGGATTATCCAGTCCCCGGAAGAAGATTGTCTGTCCGGTTGCTATGTATCTCATTTCCAAGGACGAGAGGCAGAACTGCCAACGATCCTCTACCCCCAATCGCCGCGTCGCCCAGCGGAGATCGGCAACGCAGGAGTCTTTGAGTGTACGATATACCTTCCGTACAACCAAGAGATTCGCCTCGGGATGCCGCATGATATGTACAATAAACCATAATGCTGCCGTCTTTGATTTCTTACACCCACGGGAGCCTTTCACAACGCGATATCGCCCCCGAAACCGCCAGAATGTACCATATCCACGCCCAACTATCGGGGGAAGTTTAATCCGCAATGTCTTCATCCCCCGCAAATTCGATTTGTCCTGGCATCTCTTTGCTCTCTTTGAACATACCAAGATGTTTGCCTAAAAACTCAGTCGCTTTGAGTTGATCTTTCACACCCGGCGGACGCTCATCTGCTGCGAGATGTCCCCGCATGACCTCTGTCCAGAAGGCAGCGACCTCTGTTTCGTCTGCCACTTTTTTCTGCTTTTTGGGCACTTTCCATGCCTCCGTTTCTGTGCGTTGCTTTCATGCTCGTTTAACATAACATATCTATTCTGTACAAAGCGAACAAGGCAGAAATTGTGGTTGCACAAAGATTTTTCACTATATATTGAGTCGACTCAAATTGTGCTTGACAATATTATGTCCACCTGATAAACTGCAAAATACAGGAAATTTAAAGAGCGCGAAATCTTCTGTTTTCTCCGCCGCTTGGAGGGGAAGCAGAAAATCGAAGGGGGACGAGCTCCATGGGACGCAAGAAAAATTTGGCGCAGCGCGTTACGATTATCAAAACTGCCTATCAGATGTTTGTAGAAGAAGGATATGACAAAGTCACCACCAAGCAAGTTGCAGAGGCCTGTTCTATGGCGCACTCTTTGCTCCATTATTACTACCCCACGAAGAGTGACTTGCTTGCTGATATCATGAGCACCATGATCGCAAAGCTCCATAGCTATCTGGCAAGTGAGGGGATTGAGCTTTCCGATAAGCCCTATGTTTACGGTCTCTTCAACCGATTGCTCTTTGAGTCTCTGACTATTAATCCAAAGCTACTGGGAATCTATCAAGCGGCACTGACAGACGGTCTGGTTGTCCGCCGTTGGACAAAATACGCCGTGGATAAAATCGGCCTTCTTCCTCCTGATGCGCCAGAAAAAGCAAAAATCGCACCCTATATGCTATCCGGTTGTATGGGACAGATTCTGCCGCTTTACGTGGACAGTGAGATCAATCTCGACCTGCGGGAAGCCACGAATCTAGCGCTTGAGATATACTACGCCACAAGCGGACTCACCAAGGCTTGGATTGCCGCCACCATCGGACTCATTGACCGCCGCATGACACAGCCCTTTATCCGTGGGTTTATCACTGATTTCTCTGGCATGATGCACAGCTAGTCAGACAAGATTAAGCCAATTCTAATCTTCCTTTAATCGTATTATCCCCTTGTATGTGATACACTGTGGAAAAATCAATCAAAAGGGGTCTAATGCCTATGTCTAGCATCATTTCCAGCTTGTTTGAGCTCCTACTTTTGCCTTTTCGGCTCTTGTTTAGTCTGCTAAGTCTTATATTTTCTCTCATCTTCGGTGCATTCGGCATCGTCGGCTCCATCATTAGCTTTTTTTGCCACAGTCAGCACAGCTTTGATGCTCTTTTTGCTCATCTATGTGCTCTGGCGGTTGCTTCGACGGAAGAAATAGCGACCCGCGGAACAATATGGCATGACAAAGCGTCTATTGTGATAGAACGCTCTTTGCACAGAGAGTCAACTTACACAGAAAGAGTGATATCTATGAAGAAGAAAACGATTTTGGTCATTGCCTTACTATGTCTCATCAGTCTTGTATTTGCGGCTTGTACCGAAGCGCCTTCTGCCCCGCCTGCACCATCGCCAGAGCTGGAGCCTGTAGAAGCTGCTTCTCTAGAAGAAACAGAAGAAGCGGAGTATGCAGACTCGGAGGAATGCCTCCTCCCTGATGCCGCACTTCAAGAGTTCGACCGAGCCGAAGAACTTATGAACCACATCCAAGTCCGCTTTGCAGCAGATGAAACCACGCAATATTTCGCAGAGGCCAATGAGCTTGTTGACCTGGATATGCTCGCGGCTTATCGTACATTTACCGATCCCGACACAGCGCTTCTATATGAGCAAGCAGGACAACGAATTGTATTCACTACAGATATTCCAGTCAGTGACTTCCAATTTCTTGCGCTCGGTTATGATGATGACTTTTCACCCTTCGTTGAGGGCGTTCTCTACTCCCTTGATGAACTCACACCCGAAGAAGCCCTTGTCGTCGTTTGGATTCACACGGGATGTTTCACCTCCGGCAGAGGCATTTCTTTCGTGGAAGATGACGTAACAAGATACTTTGAGATTATGCTCAGCAATATGGACGGCCGCTTGTTCTTGACTGAGATTGAACCGCAGTAACAAGCAGTTAAACATAAAAACCTTCCTTTGGGTGAATCCAAAGGAAGGTTTTATTGGTGCCTCTGGGCTTCCTTTCCGAAGGAGCTGCCACAGGCATTTCTTCCGCTGTACCAATTGGTCTGCGGCTTCGCCTTGCCCTCTTGGGGCATCAGTTATGTCAGCGAAGCTGACTGAGGATTGCCCTTGACCTGTTTGTGCAATGCTGGAAAACCTCCGTCAGGCTTAGCCTGCCACCTCCTTTAGGAAAGGAGGCTTTTTGTAGGACACGTCGGGAGGCCTCACCCTACAAAGATAAGGAAAGCGCCACCAATCGGTGGCGCTTTCCTTGTCTTTTATCGTCTATCAATCCCAAACTTGACCAGTTCGCCGTTTACATCCCACTCTTGGTGGAATGTACAAGCGCTTACATCATTTACGGTTTTCATTGTCTCCGCCAAGACCTCTCCGGCGATTTGGCTGAAGTTGCGCTCTGCCACTTCGGCGACACGGGCGCTGCCGTGCATTTTTACGTGGATGCGGTCTGTCACCTCGAAGTCCGCTTCTTTGCGCATAGTTTGGATTTTGCTGATGATCTCACGCACGAAGCCCTCTTCGATGAGTGCATCATCCAGTGTGGTGTCGATAGCAACCGTTATTCCATGGTCAGATACGGTGTAGAAACCCTCCCGCTGGGCGGTCTCGATCAGCAGGTCTTCCTCCGTGAGGGAGACCTCACCGCTGGGAAGTGTGAGATGGATGACTCCTGCCCGATCTAGCTCAGCTTTGGTGGCAATGCCGTCCAGATTTGCTAAGATCCCGCGGATCTCGCCCACTTGTTTGCCGTATTTTGGGCCGACTGTCTTGAGTTGCGGCTTAAAGGAGTAGGACACGAATCCCGCAACATCATCCATGAGTTCGATCTCTTTGAGATTGAGTTCGTCTGCGATGATGGAGATAAACTCATCAGAAAGCGCAACATTCGTTTTGACAAACATCTTCCGGAGTGGCTGGCGGATTTTTAGGCTGGCACCATTCCGCGCACTGCGTCCTAGGGTAACGATCTGGAGTACCGCCCGCATACTCTCTTCCAGCGCCGGGTCGAGAAATTCTGTCTGTGCCTCCGGGAAGCGACATAGATGCACGCTCTCCGGTACATCTGTTTGAACAGAGCGCACTAGGTTTTGGTAGATGGATTCCGTCATGAAGGGGATCATGGGTGCCGCGATTTTTGCCACTGTGGTCAGACAGTTGTACAAGGTGAGGTAGGCATTCACTTTGTCAGAGTCTAGGCCATCTGCCCAGAAGCGTTCGCGGCTGCGGCGGACGTACCAGTTGGATAGGTCGTCCACAAAATCTTGCAGGGGACGACAGGCCTCTACCAGTTTGTAGTGGGACATATTTTCATCCACTGTTTTTACCGTATCGTTGAGGCGGGATAGAATCCAGCGATCCATGACGGATAGCGCGTCTACATCCAGCTCGTGCGTGGTGGGATCAAACTGGCTGATTTCGGCGTAGAGGACATAGAAGGCATATGTGTTCCACAAAGTTGAGAGCAGTTTGCGCTGGGTTTCGACCACTGCCTGTCCGTGGAATTTGTTGGGAATCCAGGGGGCGGAATTGGAGAGGAAATACCAGCGGATGGCATCTGCGCCGTATTGCCGGAGCGCCGCCATGGGTTCGACCACGTTGCCTTTGGATTTACTCATTTTCTGCCCGTCTTTGTCCTGAACGTGTCCTAAAACAATGACGTTTTTGAATGGGGCTTTGTCGAATAGCAAAGTCGAGATTGCAAGCAGGCTGTAGAACCAGCCTCGGGTTTGGTCAACGGCTTCGGAGATGAAATCCGCTGGGAACTCTCGCTCGAAAAGTTCTTTGTTTTCAAATGGATAGTGGTGCTGGGCAAAAGGCATTGCACCGGAGTCGTACCAGCAGTCAATGACTTCCGGCGTGCGGCGCATTTCGCCTGCACAGGTGGGACAGGAGATCGTCACCTCGTCAATATAGGGACGGTGCAGCTCGATGTCTGCCGAGCAGTTGTCAGATAGCTCTTTAAGCTCTGCAATGGAACCGATGCAGTGTCTGTGCCCACAGCCGCAAATCCAGATCGGGAGGGGTGTCCCCCAGAAGCGGTCACGGCTGATGCTCCAATCTTGGACGTTTTCCAACCAGTCGCCGAAGCGGCCTTTGCCGATGGATTCCGGTACCCAGTTGACGGTGTTGTTGTTGCGGATCAGATTCTCTTTTACCGCTGTCATCTCAATGAACCAAGCATCTCTCGCGTAGTAAATCAGCGGCGTATCACAACGCCAGCAATGCGGGTAGCTATGGGTGTAAGGCGGTGAGGAGAGTAAGAGTCCGTTGGCTTTTAAGGCTTTGATGATCTCGATATCTGCGTCTTTGCAGAATGTGCCTGCCCAAGTGGTCTCCTTGGTCATATTGCCGGCAGCATCTACGTATTGTATAAAGGGCAGCTTATATTTTCTGCCGATGCGGTTATCGTCCTCACCAAAGGCCGGAGCGACGTGGACGATGCCGGTACCATCTGAGGTGGTGACGTAGTCGTCTACGACGATGAAGAAGCTTCTCTCTGCCTCTTCCGCCGGTACAAAGTCGAAAAGAGGCTTGTATTTTCTGTGCTCCAGCGTCTTGCCTGAGACTTCCTCTACGATTTCATACTCTGCATCCGCTGGCAGAGCTGATTCGATTAAATCTTTCGCCAGATAATAGATTTCTTCTCCCACGCGGACTTTTGCATAGATGATCTCAGGGCCAACACAGAGCGCTAGATTGCTGGGCAGTGTCCACGGCGTAGTTGTCCAGGCAAGAACGTAGGTGTTTTCTTCATCCAACAAGGGGAACTTAACATAGGCGGTACGGTCTTTTACGTCTTTATAGCCCTGGGCTGTTTCATGGCTGGACAGGGGTGTGCCGCAGCGCGGGCAATAGGGGACGGTTTTGAAGCCTTTGTATAACAGTCCTTTGTCATAAATCGTCTTGAGTGACCACCAGACGGACTCGATATAGTCATTGTGATAGGTCACATAAGGGTGATCCATATCCGCCCAAAAGCCCACGATGTCGGAAAACTCTTCCCACATCCCCTTATATTTCCAGACAGACTCTTTGCACTGGTCAATGAAAGGTGCCAGTCCATAGTCCACAATTTGATCTTTCCCGGAGATGTGGAGCTTTTTCTCCACCTCAAGCTCCACAGGCAAACCGTGGGTATCCCAGCCCGCTTTGCGCGGGACTTTGTGTCCCTTCATGGTCTGAAAGCGGGGGACAGTGTCTTTGATGACCCGTGTCAACACGTGCCCGATGTGGGGAGTGCCGTTTGCGGTCGGCGGCCCTTCGTAGAAGATATAGGGGCTATCCTCTGCGCTTTGTTCGATGCTTTTTTTGAAAATGTCGTGTTCTTTCCAAAAGACAAGCACTTCTGCTTCCCGCTCCGGGAAACTCATACCTGCTGGGACTTTTTGATACATGGCGATCTACCTCCGGACTGATAAGTGTGAAACAATTACCGTTTATTATATCACTTGCAAGTGTAATTAACAATCTTTAAATAAAAAACGGTCACGCCCAAAAATCGTTGTTTAAATGTGTGATGTTGGCGTTTATGATTGTAATGGATTCACAATGGCAGACGAGAAAGCGGCGGTGTACAACTACGCAGCAGGGCAAAAAACGTCTCAGGTGTTTGTGTACAAATATCAATTTTAGATAAGAAATCCCTAGCATGAAAGCGTTTCATACTAGGGATATTGCTATTTTATAGGGACGTATCATTTCTACCTTTGGCAAGCTATAAAAGATCATCGCCAAATGCAAGTACAAGGCGCAACCCCGATTTCAAGCCCCGCCGCCCATCCTCCGCATGTGCAGTTGATATCAAATCCATTATAACCGGCGGTAAATCTTCTACCCAGCACCAGAAAGCGAACATCTGTCACATTCGGGAAAGCTTCAAAGGTGCGCCGTACGCTCTCGCCATGGAGGATGCTCCCGAATCCAACATTAAAACTACCGGCCATGATGGGCATCATCTCCACATACAGCCTTGTACCCTCATACCAGATGTCTCGGATTTGCACATCATAGTGCTCCCGCACAAGACGGATTGTTTCCTCCCACAGGTGCCTTCCCAGTATGGTTTCTTCCACTACCTGTACAGGATATGTCCACGCTTCATAGAAAAAAGGAAGGGTGACGGTTTCTAGGTTGGTAAGCTGTCTCGCCGCGGCAGGTTCACGGGCTGATATGATGTACGGTGCAGGAGATATCGTAATATCGTCTAAGGGATCTACAAAAAATGTCGCACCATACCCGGTCACTGTCCAGGTGATTTCTCCATCATTATCCCAATCCCTTCGATAAAACAGTAAAACCGCAGATTGGTTCAGACTCGCATTTGGCACTATAGCAAGTACGGTGATGTCACTTATAATGAGTGCCACCTCTTCTGCCTGTAGAGGACCCAAATCGCTTCGGACCTCACCCACAACATTTCGAACAAGCCCTTCGGCATGTTGAAAAAAATCTTCCCGAACTTGAGCTTCGGTCAAACCATGCCAGAGCGGCTCATCATTGGTCTCTGCGTCCACCTGCATTTGCGCGACTGCATCTAGATGCTCTTGCTGCAAATCCATTTGGGCTTGTATCGTTTGCTCTAGTTCCTCAATACGCTCTGCCTGTGTTTCTATGGTTGCGTATAGTTCATCACGATTGTCACTACAGCCGGTGAACAAGCCAATGAGCAAGAGGATGAAGAGTAGTAAGGCTCTTCTCATTACGCCAACACCCGATCAATAACCGTCAGCACTTCCGCTCGTCTTACGCCCCATGCCGGACGGAAATAACCACCGTCTCTGCCCTCCATGATGCCCAAGTGGACTGCCAGCCATGTGTAACGGAACAGGCGCTGCACATTAGGGAAGCTGATATCACCATAGTGATAATCTGAGTCACGGAATCTTTCTCTGATCTCTTGGGCGATCTCTTCGTATGTGGGCATATCAATCACTAAGTCTTCCATATACATCTGAATCAGCACGGAGGCTTCTGCTACATCGCTCCGATGTGCAGGCGAATTCCCAGAAAAATTAGGTGCAAACTGATGATTCGGAATAAAGCGAGTAGCAAATTTCAAGTATTCATAATACCAAGCCCCGAAATCCACATCAGGAAACTCGAAAGAAACCTCCTCGCTTAGACTAAAGGCACGTGTGACAATGGCTGCAAACTCAGCACGTGTTACAAGTTGATTCGGCCGGAACGAGCCGTCAGGGAAGCCGGAGATAATGCCTGAGTCGGCAAATCGCTCAATGGTATCTTCCGCCCAATGTCCGCTGATATCAGTGAACGCAGGCGATGCTGCCCCAGCAGCAGAGAGGGGAGCTAAGAGTGTAAGGCATAACACAAGCGCGGTTAGGGATAATAGTCTTCTCTTCATGACATAGTCTCCTTCAAATATAAATTCGGCTAAAGCGCCGGATTTTCCAAGATGCCTATAAACAGTGGGATGCCAAGCTCCATATCATAGATCACATACAGATAAGGTGTATCAAAAGTAAGATTCAGCTGATTGAGGTCAATACTCGTTGCCCCAATCATAACCCCGGTGGCTGCTGCTGCCTCTGTACCCTCTTCATCAACCAAGAGGCGCACCTTTTGGAACACACTGGTGATCAGAAGCGACTCATCTCCTGTTGTGAGATCGGGGAATTCCGCCAAATCGTGAAAGGCCGAACGGAGCCCCATTTGCTCTAAGAGCAAGTTGAGCTCAGACTCAAACGTCAAGTCAAGCATTGGCATCCGCACCTGTACACTGTCATGTATCTCAAGGGATGTCAGGGTTTCGGCAAGATCAAAGCTTGCCGCAAACTCGCGCACATCTGCTCTGTCTGTTGGGCGCACCAGAAGAAAAGCCAGCCGATCATCGTCATAGGGAAGGGAAACCGCCTCATATCTGTCAGTTACAGAAACAAAGAGCGGTACCGAGTGAGTAGAGAGAAATCCTGCTTCCACCCCGATACCATCTGCCGGATAGAACATGCCGTCAAACGCCGTCATAGGATGGAAGGCTTCCGCCCACTGTCCACGGAAATAGAGTGTGTTGACGAGCAGCATCATATCATTCTGACTGATGGAAGAGAGAAAATCTTCAATCAGCCCATGGGTCTGTTCATAAACCCAGGTATTGATGATGCGCACTGTTTCCGGATCGCCAAAATCCAAGGACTCTGCCGGCGCATCGAAATACTCCTCTAATAATGCGGCAAACTCTGGGTGAATGGTAAAGGTATCATCCGTCCAGACACCACCCGCGATATTGAGGTCAGTGCCCCCATTTGTAGCGGAGAGGGAGGCAGTCAAGGCGTGTAAATCCCGTGCAAGTGTTGCAGGCTCACGTCCCAAGAGCGCTTGGAACTCCGCCGCCGTTTCCCCGCCTGCGCCCAAGGCGGTCATCGCAAGTACGTAGTACGCAGAGAGGGGAGAAATAACTGGATTCTGATTGTCCAAATCCAGCACACCACGAAAGAGCGCTTGGGAAAAGGCCAGAATCGCCTCCGGCGTTTCTAGCGGCAGGTCTGACGCAGGTACTAGATCAGGCTCCTGCTCCTCTAATGGGGGTGCAGGAGGTGTGGTGTCGGTGCAAGCGGCAAACAATCCGCCGAGCATCGCAGCTGTGATCAACAGGGCAAGAATTCGCTTTTTCATACATATCACCTCTTTGATATTTTAGGTATCTTGGTATCGCTGTAGGGCGCGATGTCCACATCGCGCCCTACAGATGCACCTTTGTTAGACAGTCAATTAAAAAGACGCACAAACATCCCGAAAAGTTCCATCTTGACAATTTGCATTATTTGCATTATAATAAATTATGCAAAGGAGGTGCGAGACCTATGATACTCTCACTAGACTATTCCGCCGACATACCGATCTACCAACAGATTCGCAACCAAATCGTTTTGGGGATTGCCTCCGGTGATCTGGCACCGGGGACGAAGCTTCCCACCATCAGAGCACTTGCCACGGAACTTGGAATCAACATGATGACTGTGTCAAAGGCGTATCAGACCTTGAAGAGCGAAGGCTATATCCACTCTGACCGCCGAAGCGGTGCGTGGATCGCACCCGGCGGAACCGGTGCCGCTGTCATGCACAAATTAGAAGAATCTCTCCGCCTAATCGTGGCGGAGGCACGGCTCAATGGGGTAGAGGAAGAGACCATCATAGAACTCTGTCATCAATTCTATCACGAGGGGGAGGAATAAACAATGGATTGGATTTTTTCGTTTATAATGGGAGCTGTACTCTATGTAACAATCATCCCGCTCTATTTCTTTGAGGCAAACTTACGTAAGCCCAAGAAAAATGTCATGCTGGGAGTCACTGTACCCCGTGAGCACCAAGAGAGCGAGGCAGTACGGCAAATTACAGACAGCTATTTAAAGAAACTGCGCACTGTTGTGGTCATATTTGGAGTCCTCGGATTGCCCATTTTTGTCATACCCTTCATGTCCATCCAGCTGACAATTGTCTTTATCTTACTGCTTGGTGTAATTCTAGGTACAACGCTGGTCTATATCCGTGCCAATCGGGAACTCATGGCTCTCAAGCGCCGCTCTGGCTGGCAACGGGCTGGAAAACCTGTCATGATCGCAGACCTGCGGGCGATGGAAGAAACCGAGCGTCCGCTACCGCGCATCTGGATGGCGCTCCCTTGCGTCATCGCGGCAATTCCACTGGTTCCCATTGCAATGCAGCTCATACAAGGGACACAGGACTGGACAGAAATTATGATCTATGGCGTGAGCGTTATCACAATTCCTCTGCTCCTTGTGATGACAGAAGCATTCAGACGGCAAAATGCAGAGGTTGTAGGCGCAATCTCCGATTTCAACGTGATTACAAGCCGCATCCGCCGCCGTGCCTATATGCGCCTGATGGTTTTGACCCTTTGGCTTTTAGCGATCACCTGTCTTAGTATGTGGTTTTTACCCATCCTAGTTGCACAGGCGCAGATTCTGTTTGGCATTGTTCTCGGGATACTATCCGTCGTGATTATAATCTATGCCTTCCACGCCGAATTCGCCGTTCGCCGCGCACAAGAGAGGTTCACAAAATTAGCTGGCGACACCCTAGAGACAGATACGGACGAATACTGGATCTGGGGCATGTTCTACTACAATAAAAACGACAAGAGAATGTTCATCAACGACCGTGTGGGGATGAACATGCAGATGAACCTAGCAAAGCCAATCGGCATGATCAGCATGGGACTCGCTGCGATTGCGCTCTTGGCGATGCCCCTCATCGGCGTGTGGACCATGGCGCAGGAGTTTAGTCCCATCACATACAGTGTGAAAGGTAATACAGTCACAGTCGCACATCTAACCACACACCGCATTGATTTAGGGGAAAACTTCGAGACAGAGATACTAGACACTGTTCCTTCAGGTATGCGTACCAATGGCACGGCTATCGGCACCTTCCGTCAAGGCACTTTCCAGCTAAACAGCATCGGCACAACCTGGGTGCTATACCGCACAGACAATTTACCCCTAATCCTAATCACCACATCAGAGGGCGCAAGATATCTCTTCAACTACGATCCCGCATTCACATCCCTAACAAATTAGAAAAAAGTAAAACCTTTGGAGAAAAACACTTGTTTTTCTCCAAAGGCTATGCTATACTATCTTTTGTCTTTGATTCTTTTCCCCGCCGGAGGCTAGGGGGAAGGTCGAAGGGGGACTAGTCCCCTTTCGAAGGCGCATCGCGAGCAGAGCGAGCCTTCACGTTTTCCGCAGAAAACGTATGCGCCATATGCGGGTGTAGTTCAGTGGTAGAATTCCAGCCTTCCAAGCTGGCCGCGCGAGTTCGATCCTCGCCACCCGCTCCAAACGGTAATTATCCGAACTTTTTTATCACTGCTGATACATTCGGATACACACTATATTTAGACCAGATATAAATATAGAGAAAGAGGGTAGCCCCAAGGGCCGCCCTCTTTGTGTTTGCTATTATATTCATCTAGCCATTGTTGAAATTCCTCTTGCACCCCCGGTTGCTCGAACATCTCTAAAACACATGGATAGAGAAGTTCGGCTAAGGCTTCAACCTCATGTAGCGGAATCCCTGTGCCGTAATCATTCACTTTCTTTTTTCTAGGCATAGCCATCACCTCCCGATAGTTTGGCATTATCAAACGGTGTTTTCGTGTCTGCTGATAGCTCCGTCCAATTCCCCACACCATGCAAGTAATCATGTGTGTTGTACTCGTACTGTGTACCGTCCGATGTAAAGCGAATAATCTTATGTATGCGTCGGAGAAAGGCCGCCCAAATTGTTGGGTGCTGGTGTTGCTCGACGGCATACTGTTGGCGTAGATCAAGATTGCTCACGATGAAAACGCGCTCAAAACACGCCTGTTTATCTTGATACCGCGCCCTTAATCGCCGTGGGTAGCCGTCTAATAGCTGATTAAGCTCTGTTAGACTTATCCCGACCCCCGTGAACTCGTCAAGCAAAATCACGTTTTCCCCGGCGTAGCCGTCAAAGGGGTGTTTGTAATTGTCTACGGCGTATACATTCTCGTACCCGCAACCTTCCATGACAAAGCGAGTCTTGCCCGTACCAGTTGGGCCGAAAATGTATATATTCTCTAAGTCACGCCAGCGATTACGGTATTCCTCGGCTTTTAGCGTCTGCCGGACATGCTCGACATCACGGAGCCCCCGGAGAAAATGAGGGAACTCTTGGAGTATTTCGGCATTGTTCGCGCCGTCTTGAATACGCTCAATGATGACGGCCTCCACACAAACCCCACCCCGATCAGCGGGCATATCGCCCCATTCCTCGAAGTTTTCGCTCCCGTCTTTGGAGACGTAAGCGCGATTTTGCTCTGATGAACCGTTGCACTTTTCAAGATGGACTTTGGATTCGAACAGATTTTGCAAGGTGCTAAATCTGACCGGGGAGGAGCAGGCGAGGAAAATATGGACATGAGGCGTTTCTTCCTCTGTACCTACTTCATCAGCCGCGCACCAGTAGATGATTGATTTTAGCTTATGTAATTCCGTTTTGATTCGCTCACGGGTGAACCCCTTATCCAGTGGATTGTTCAGTGTAATTTGCCATCTTCTGGCCTGTACATCTTTACCTGACACAAGATACCCCCTTTCAGGATTTGCGACACTGCGACACTTGCGACATGAGGTGTCGCAGGCCGAAAACAGTTGATATGACTACGTTTTAGACTATTTGCGACAGATGGCTGGTAATACTTAGCCGCCATCTGCCGCCACCTACGGCGGCGGGGGCTGGGTGCGTGGGCGGCTTACACTTCGTACGCCGCCCACACACACGCCCCGATGTGACTATGATACCGCCTATGTACACGGCTTTACCTGACGATACATAGCCTGTCGAATCATCTCACTCAGCCCGTCGAAATCATCTATCAGTGCCACCTTTACCCGCTCGATGCCATGTCCATCTTCAAGCAAATAACCCTCACCCACACCGTTGTTGTCCGTCAATTCGTCTTTATGGTCAGCAAACAGCATCATCTTCTGTTCTTTTGACAAATTGCCCAGCGCGAGAATCGCCTTGAACTGGTCACGCGCTCCGGCC
>Ga0123352_10000929_pt1 | contig 37521 bp, 31 predicted proteins | sample TergutLab28metaG_FD_89700 | JGI IMG/M metagenome (GOLD analysis project Ga0123352, IMG submission 89700) | Labiotermes labralis P1 segment gut microbial communities from Petit-Saut dam, French Guiana - Lab288 P1 | ecosystem: Host-associated > Arthropoda: Insects > Digestive system > Gut ... | reverse complement strand
TTGTTTTCCCCATTTTTTTTTTTTTTTTTCTTTCTTTTCCCCCCCCCCCCCCTCCCTCATTCTGAAGGTATATAAAATGCAGCTGTGCAATGATTGGGTACCTTTTGGTTCGGTTTCAACAACTAATAAACTATTGTTACTAGGCATGTGTAATTAGGTATGGAGGTAGATCATGGAAAGGCTTACCTGCACATTGTACATTAATGAATTAATTCATTCATTCATATAATGTCTCTTTGCTTCATTTCATAGGTAGATCAGCAGCCTCATTTGTGACTGCAGGAAGGAAATATGTACTGCCTAGGTTTATACTGTGTTCAAAATGTTTTCTTTCCACTTTATCTGGTTTGATGAACTTTGTTCAGGCAAGAAATCCCCATGCTGTGCAGCCTTATCTCCATAGATGTTTTGATGCCATTGAAAAACTGGAGTTTGGAAGACCTTCAGTGGGAGAGCAGGAAGGATCAGGAGGACTGCAAGGTGATCGAGGAGAGGGGGTTGAAGAAGATGCTACAGTAGCTGTGTCTGGAACTTCAAGAGGTTTAGATATCCTGACCTCTGATATTATTGCTATGGTTTCACCAGAAGGAGAGAAAGTATGCCTAAGAAAGGTAGGCACAACATGAAATTCATGCATCGGTTTTTTTTATTGTGATGCCAATTAGCCCTGTGGGTAGGTAGGAACGTGAGAGTATACCACGTGATTTAGACAGTTTTATTTTCTGTTCATTAGTGCATTTTATCCAGAATGAATTCTATTTCATTGCATCCTCTTGTGTAACTTCCATGTCAGCTGCCTGCACAATCTGTCATGTCTGTAGTATACATCTGTTGACCTTGAAGATGGAGGCAGCATATTTTTCCAAAACTTTGGTTTCAAATGCTAAAACTGCATTCCATCACAACTCAGAAGAAAATCAAAAGGAATGTTTGAAAATCTGTCCAATACAGATCACTGAATTCTCTAAAATGCACTGAAGTCATCATCATCATCAGCAGCAACATTAAAGTGGTGACAGTGAAAGGGCAATTTTCAGAATGTCATTTTTAACTTGGCTATGATGCAGCTGATCACCTGAGAAGATTATGATGCACATATTTGCCGTACAAGCTTCGACTTTTATTTGTATAAAATGTTAGAGAATATTTTGTGTCTGAAAACTAAGGAAATTACACAGTTTCACAATGAATTAAGCAAACTGGTATGTAAGCTTTAGACATTCTGTGTTACTGATTATAATAAATTAAAAAAGCATGATGGTTTTGATGTGAATATAGATTCTGTTGCATGTTTTGTGTTAATAATTTTAGAATCTATGCTATAAGACATGCAAAATTTGCTCTAACAAAAGCTAATGAGTGTCAATAAAGTAGTATATTTTTGGTGAAACATTCTCTTCTCTCTTTCAAACCACATACCAAACAAAAGTTTCTTCTGTTAAATTGAATTAGTGTTTGAACCATACCGTGGGTATAGCTTAGCAGTTCTAAACTGAAGGTACTGTGTGTGAGGTGTGAAGGGGTATGCAAGCTATATTATGTATATTGTCAGTCAAAGGTCAAAAGGGCCTAAAATGTCTGTGACTTTCTTTTGCACAAATTTTTATGTACATGGACTAGGTGTAAATGAAGTTCATTTACAATGGAAATGTCTTTGTATATCTTTGTGTTCACAGAATATCATAATGTTATGAAATTTCTTTGAAAATTACGTAATTTTGGAAAGGGGTGCATGAAGTCTCACTCATAAGACCGAGTGATCCATTAACACAGAGGGGTTTTTTATGGCTGGTTTGGATGTATGTTCACATTTTGTATCACTGCTGGCCTCCCACTCATCACCTTGAACCCCCCAGATTTGAAAATTTAGCTGTGGATGTGACTTACCATACATACACTTTGGATGAATATCTAAGAAGTTTCCCTAGGGGAAAGAAAGAGAAAGTACATTAGTGACTAATCATACTGAATTAATATTTGTAGGGTTTGAAGGCACATGGTAATATTGAAGATTGGCTTCGTAATGTGGAAAACTCAATGTTTTTGTCCTTGAAGAAACTAATGTTGAAAGCAATCACTGATTATGACCAACAACCTCACAAGAGTTGGGTACTGTCACATCCTTCTCAGGTATGTACTTATAAAATCTAGTCCAAGTATTACTTGCTTATCGTGCATCCACCCATGTACTGCCTGATCAGGACTATAGCACACCTCAATGATTGCTGCTAGGTGGGTACAAAGTAATGGTGGAGAAAGAGAGGAGTTCAGATAAAAACCTGCTCTGTTGTCATTGGCTCCACCACAACTCTCAAATGAAGTAACCCTGGACTGAACTTGAGACTATGTGGTATGAAGCCAGCAACTAACCACCTGAGTTGTGCTACATCCATAGTGCAAGTATTTTACTTTGAAAGCATGCGATATATATGATCACTTAAAAAGAAGAAGGTACCTATGTAATTAGTGACTCTGACAAAGTTAAGTTAGTCATTTTAGCGTTATTTTGCCATTGTTACCATATCTGTCTGATGCTTGATGATAGCAGATACCATCTTTATTCTTTTTGTGGGCACATGAATTTTTCTTGTTTCCTTCTCTTGGACCCAGTATTCTTGTACTAGTGTGTTCTGTGTAGGTCTACAAAGTGGATAATTAAAAGTGTGTATAATAATACGAATTTTTAATGGCTGTTTTATGATGCTGCATTTCACTTTTACCTTTTTGAATAATTTATACCATTACAAGCCATGCACTAATACTGCATGAAATCAAGCTGGACAGTTTTTTTAAAGATTACCATACAACAAAATTGTATTTCTCAGACATGAATACATTGAAAACGCACCACCAGACACAAACAATGGGGAAGTATATTTCAACTTCAAGTTTTTCAGAATCTTGTTCTATGACTCAGTTACATTTTTGTCTTTTTTCAGATTATAATAACTGTTTCCCAGATAGTGTGGGCTCAAAGTATTCACAGAATATTTGCTTCTGACAGTCACAATATTGAGAAACTTATGAAAGAATTTGAAGATACATTTTTTGAAGTAAGTCAGCCCCTTATGTAATGCAAACTTTACTAAGGTAACATTTTGCATGTTTGAGGGTTGTTTGACCGTGCATCTTCCTCATGAAATAAAGTGAAATGCCAACTTGATGCAACTAGGTAATTCTATTGATGTATTCTTAGCTAAGAACACATCAATAAAATTACCTATTTGCATCAAGTTGGCATTTCACTTTATTTCATTTTGCATGTTGTTATAATTTTGTACTCATAAGAGTTTCTTTGTAATAAGATCTTTAAATATGGTCACTTAGCAGATATTAATTATTAACTGCTTCTCTTCTGCGCATGATACATCACATAGACATTGCAACAAAACTATTAAAATGGTTGGTATTAGTTGTGATTATTCTTCCAGAAACTTGCATTGAGGAAAACATAATTTTCATTCACCAAAATTTGTGTTTTAAAACTGTAATTATAACATTCATTATGAGAGAAGGAACAACGTTTGTTGTGAATCTGGACCTGTGGGTGCTTTTAAAGTTACAGCAATGAAACTGTGTCATACTTACTCATCTTTTTTTTTTCCTTTTAAATTTTAGGAGATGAATAACCTGGCTGCAATGATCCATGGTAATCTTAGCAAGTTGCAACGAATGATTTTATGTTCACTCATTACTGTAGAAGTTCATGCTCGAGACACTGTTAGAAATCTGGTAATTGGAAAGGTTACTAAGAGGTAACTGTCTTACAGTATGCTGTGAGATTAGAGGTTTTTTACAACAATATGTCTGAGGGTTCATTTCTTCTCAGGCGTGACACTGTGTCATTGGGTGGGTACTTCTAGACATTTTGATGGACTGTGTTGCCTTCATCTTCAAGAATAAATCATCTGAGATTATATAAGTCTTGAAGCTTTCACGGTGACAGAAATCAACGTAATCTTCTCGGGCAGACAGCTGTGTCAAGATGTGAAGTTTTTCTGACATTTCAGTGACTGACTTCGTCCCCAACTACAGGGTGTTGCTGGTGGTGAAGATGGGGATTCAGCTGTCTGCCCAAGAAAATTTCATTGTCTGAGATTATTTACCCATGAATATGAAGGCACTGTGATCCTTCAAAACGTCAGGAACCACTGACCAAATAACACAGTGTCACATAGCAGCAGGTATAAAAGTTTATCTTATGATACATTTAAATGCTGAGTTTGTACCAAGTGTAAAATAATTTGTTACAAAGCAGGAAAATATGTTTCTACATGCATGAGTATGTTATGAGTGTTTTGCTTGACCTTGAATTATGAATAAGGTAGTAGCCAGATGCCTCTTATCTGCTGGGTACTGGGAGCTTTTATTTGGGCATAAACTTGTGGAGCTTAGTACTAACAACTTATCTCCAACAAGTATTGATGGTTGGAATGACTGGGGCTATTTGTTGACAAAGACCAAGGCTGTAGTGGCAAGGCATTACCGTTTACTGTAAAGGAGGCTAGATGGTGTTGCACTACATCAGTATAGATCAGTCGCATGTAACTATATAAAAAATATGGACATTATTTCAAGTGGAAACTGTTAGTAGTCCTCTCAAATTGGCTGGTTGAATTTATAAGACATTGATATGCAGTGCAGAAGTTACTTGTTATTGTGATGCTGTCTGTGAGCTGAAGGAAAACATTTCGAGCACCTTTATGCATCATAAGTAAAGACCTAACGTTAACTGCAGTGCAATTAACTAAAACTCATGGACCATGACTTAGAGTAAATTGGAAAAGGAATGAGCACAGCACTGCCTGCTGCCATGCAAAACTGAGTGAATTAATGATGTCAGTTTTATAAAATAATGTCCTTGTAGAATTATTCTTGTTCAGAACAGCAGTAGGATGATATTCTGTCTCATTTCAAGTAGTGCTTATGGTAAGAAGAAGTGACAATATTGGTTTCTATATAGGACCTGACATTTTAACTATTGTAAGGGTAAAGGAAGTTTCATTTTTAGTGTGGTCTTATGACTTTCTACCTTTGTTTTCCATTTTAGAAAACTATTCTTAATATATTTGCATCACAATATATAATTCCTATAGTTGAAGTGATATAAGCAGTTTGTTTTCACTGTACAACAGTGGGCAACCATTATTTCTTCTGCATTCTGAAGTTCTAGAAGGACTAGTGTATTTTGTGCTGACAAATAATACACATAAGATGTTAGATCTGTTTTATGCCTTGTTGCATGTGGTAATTTACTGGGCAGGAACAAGAAAGCTATGAAGAGAGACACAGGTGCTACTTAATAGATTCCAGTGAGCACGATTATTCAGTAATATATGCTCTGCTATTTTAAAGCATCACTAAATCAACCAACAGTAAACAAGTAGACACAGCATTGGTTCAGATGGCTCTTAGTGGGGTCCAGTGATGGGTAATGAAACTTTCAGACACATATGAGGTATGCTTTTTTTTTATCAACTCTGTGACTTTCATCTTCTTAGCAGTAGCTGCATGGGGTTTATTAGACATGTTTTATTCTTCACTTTAGATTAACACTCATTATGTTACTGGGAGAGATTGGCAGCCCTGTCTGATAGTGACATATTTATACCTTATTCAGTATTTATAGTGGGAGCCAGGGTAGCTTAGTTGGTATAGTGACTGGACTACACACCGGACAATCTGGATTTTGAATCCCAGAAGGGTGAATTGACATTTCTCCTTACCAGAGCCTGGAGACCAGCTTTGGGGCCCATCCACTTTTCTGTTCAATTGGTATGAGAGCTCTTTCCCAGGGGTAAAGCAGCTGTGTCATAAAGATAACCACTCGCCTCCAAATAGTGCTGATTATAAGGATGAGTGGATCTATACTGCTGCACCCCCTATATGCCTGCATGGTGTGGACAGAAAAACTTTACCTTTCTGCAGTATTTATAATCTTGTTGTTCTGCTGTTAATGTTACAGCACAAGCTTTGAGTGGTTGAAACAATTGAGATATTATTGGGATGAAGATATTAGCAACTGTGTTGCACGAATGTCCAGCACAGCACTTGTGTATGGTTATGAATACCTTGGTGCATCTCCTCGACTTGTTATTACACCACTGACAGACAAGTGCTGTCTCTGCCTAATGGGTGCTCTTCAAATGAATCTGGGTAAGTTAGTCTTCTGTTGATTCACTGTGGACTGTTGGCATATCCTAACTTGTAAAATTAACCTTAAACTACTTACCCTTACTATATATTATTTGGGTGATCGTATCAAGGGGGGTGAAGTGGGTGTCCCATATGATATGTGTGGAGGAGAAAATAAATGCATATAGGGTTTTGGTGAGGAAGTTGAAGGTAAGAAAGAGACCGCTTAGATGACCTAGACATAGATGAGAGGATAGTATTAAGCTGGATCTTAAGGAAATAGCATGAGAATGTATGGATTGGACTCATCTGGCTCAGGATAGGGACCAGGGGCATTCTCTTGTGAGGACAGTAATGAGCCTTTGTTTTCAATTAAAAGTGGGGAATTTCTTGAGGGGCTGAGCAACTATTAGTGCCTCAAAGAGGGGTTATTCTCTAATGAGTTATTTAACTCGAAGTGAATCCATTTGGGGACTATTCTGGGCAAAGGAGTAGGGGCCATTGAAAATTTTACCATAGGCACTGAGGCTGGCTTCCCATTAACACACCAGTTAATGCATCTGCTAGGCTTCAGCGCCTATGCTGATTAATTTTAGCATCCTGTGCTCCTTTATGAAGAATAATCTTCATAAAGAATAATCTTCATACGGGTTTCATTTGAACATCTCTCTTTACACAGCTTTGCATTTTGGAAAATATAACCCATATGATAACAGTTTCTGAATTGAAGATTGTCTCCAGAATGTGTTACCTTCTCGTATACATCATGAACATGTTTATTCTGTATATTATTGTTGTTTCCAGATACAGTTTGAAACGGTTTCAAATGATTATTACATATATTCATATTATGACTGTTCATGATTTTGTTTGTGTGTAAATTTTATGTTTTTAATATTATAGCCTTGTGGGATGTGACATCATGTAGTTTCATAGGCAGGTACAGATGTTTCAAAGGAATGTATCAAGCCCACATGTTGAGATAGCAGGTCCTCCCACCTGTATACCAAACTGCATGGTATCACACCCCTGAAGATATCTTAATACTGACATGTGAACATCGAGTCATATTTGAGCCTGACAAAAAAATAGAAATGGTAAGGCCCTGATAAAATATAATAATTTTACTCTTTAGGAGGAGCCCTGGCAGGTCCAGCAGGAACAGGCAAAACAGAAACCACAAAGGATTTGGCCAAATCCCTGGCCGCTCATTGTGTTGTATTTAATTGCTGTCAAGGGCTGGTTTACAAGGTACAATAGCTTATGTGAATTCATACCTATAAAAATGGTACACTGTATCAATAATGTTGAATAGTGAGAGGTCCACATGTATATTTGTTATTGCAAAATTGTGTGCAAACAGCATGCAGTAATTAATGAACAAACTTTATGGAATGATTTAAGGTTTAATGCTGCTAAAATAACAGTCTTAAACTGTGTCCTATATAGAGACAACCCAGCACAGTACACTTTTATCGCAACCCATTTCATAAAGATCTGTCTTTTTAGTATTCGCCCATTCACCTCTTTTCTTCATTGGCCTTACTTTCAGAAATTTCAGGTCATATTTTTTTATCTTGTCTGCACAACTCAGAGAGACTCACTTTCATGCCATTCACACTTCTTTTGTGCTGTGCTGATAATAGCATAGTTACTGCTAGGGTCTGCCATTTTGTAGGTGACAGGTGAAGAAGAATGCTGTGATCTGATTTCCTTAATTTTTAAGGAGAGTCTGCAGCTTCTCCATTTAAAAAATATCAATACTGGCATACTTCACACAACTTTGAAGTGAGTGTGTGAAGCCAGAGCATCCTTCATTGCCTGTAACATGAAAGGAAAGCACAGGAAAAAGGTCATATGAAATAAGCTTTCAAAGCTGAAATCAACTTTTCTGTGTCTCAGAGAAACGTGGCTCTGATACGCCACACAGCCCAAATTTAGATACTTTGCTAACCATTACATCAGGAACATAATGCATTTAGCTACTAGAATATAGGGTGATGCCCCTGCCCCTTTTTCCAGAACCTTCAGGTGCAGGAAATTGTCAATAGAGAACATGAACTTTGTGTGTGATGTTAAGGCTAATCCAAAACCCCCATCCCCCCATTTATCAGATGATGAATTACAAAAGAAAATCTCTTCTTATATGCAGGTAACTAATGTACTACAAGCTTATGTTTACAGAGTACTGACTTCAGCTTCTTTGCATTTGGCAGATGATGGGTCGCTTTTTCTCTGGTTTGGCACAGTCTGGAACCTGGTGCTGTTTTGACGAATTCAACAGAATTGATATTGAAGTGTTATCTGTTATAGCTCAACAACTCTTAACAATTAGAAAGGCTAAGGCAGCTAAACTTTCACGGTAATGAATAACGTATTACTGTGTAGAATTGATGATTTCATAATATTTGTTGTTGCTGCTCATTAATGTGTAATGTATGTGATCCAGTAGGTATGACACTATTGTCAAGACTTCTTTCTAGCTTACTTTGTGTCAACAACACTGCCCTTCTCCCACAGACACTGTCCTTCTTTGAACCAGTGTAAACATTTTTAATGAAACTTGTTGTGAGCATTATGCCAAAGGAGGTCATCCACTCTCATTCTTTACTTTTTTATGTTATACAATGAGTTATAACATTGTGGCAGATGCACAGATTTTTTATGTACAAATAATCCTGTAACATCTTAAAGAAGTGTAGAGTCCAGTTGAAACGTGATGGCACATGGTGACACACAGGAGAGGAAGTTTAGGGAAACTGGCGAATGGAGTGTGTAGCCAGTACCCTTCACACCACCTCGGATCATGGTGTATCCAGCATTACCACCGCTGATGCGCACACCTCGGCTGCCAGCAGTTGATTGAACTGACGCCCCTGCCGATTTAAACGGACTCATCCGTTTTGCCTAAAGACAAAATCTGGTTTCTACACATGTGCCATCACATTTCAAACACAGTCTACAACTCCTGACAAGATATATTTGTTAAATATGAAAGATATATGCACCTTTGTAAATCTCCTTTAACTGTAGGTGTGATGGTGGTAATTAATGATACACTGGGGCTATGCTTCTGAAATTTACTGTGGAAGCAGGTAATAATATTACCTTAACATTTAATGTGAAATGTTGCTTCTAAGTTGATAGTTACAGACATGGTGATTGTGTGAAACTTGGCAGTTATATTTGACATATTTGGCCCAGGAATATTCGATACCTTTGAGATAAATTAAATAACAGTAATAACAATAGCAATCGACAGGTAAGACTAGAATACTATGCAACACAGACTTAGGCTTTATGACTTCTGCTGGGAAGTTCTTTTATGTATTTGTGATAACCAGGATCCACTCTGTAAGGTGAGCTACTACAATACATGATAAGTGACATAATTTTATACTCCTGTGTTACCCAGGTTTATGTTTGAAGGACAAGAGATTAAACTGGTTCAGCAATGTGCAGTTTTCATCACAATGAACCCTGGATATGCTGGAAGAACAGAACTTCCTGACAATTTGAAAGGTTTATTTCGACCAATATCTATGATGGTACCAGATTTTGGTAAGATTTCTTGAATGTGGTGTGCTACTGAATTAACAATTGTAAATGCTAAAGTCTCTCATCATTTCTGGTTCTCTTTGTGAAAGTTCTGTGTACAGATTAATTGTCAGTAGGTCCAGCTGTAAAAAATATAGGACAAGAATTCAGAATGCTCAATGATAAAAGTTAATTGTATCAATATCGAAAGCTTCTTAGAATATTTTTTACCTATATCCTGCACACATCATCATAATAATTCTCAATATTAGAATTATTTTGTCCAATATATAGGGAACAGTATATTTTTACTGTCTTTCTATATGTCTTTTTTCTTTGTGTTGTAGTTTTTCAATATTTTTCTTTTATTCCATGCTGTAACACATGATCATTTGTTTCATTCTTTGGTTGCAGTTTTTGCTGCCCAGTACTACAATACAGCATCAGAATGTAATTCTATGAGCTGTTGACTGAATGTATCTGTATCTTATCATATTTTATCCAAAGTTTGAATGGTTGCATTGCAGCATTGCTCAGTTCATCTGTGATATTACGGGCTTTCATCATCCTTCCAAAAGTATACTGTCTTGTGGCAAAGTATACAGAGTAAGGAAGTCAGGGATTTAGTTTGTGAGTTATATTTACTGGCTGCTCTGTTTCAGCATTGATAGCAGAAGTGACATTATATTCAGAAGGTTTTGAATCCTCTAAAATCCTGGCTAATAAGATGACTCAGCTGTATCAATTATGCAGTGAACTGCTGTCACAACAAAATCACTATGATTTTGGCATGAGGTTTGTATTTATATTCTTTATGGAAGTAATAGTCATTATACTGAATAAGATAATCAAACTTTAATGGATGAATGGGACAGCATTGACATCTGATTGGGAAAGCACTGCCCCACAAGGGACATTTAAATTGAATAGTTCTCTGGCCACAGTAGAAAATTGGCATTTAAGAGGCTATAAACTAAAGGTTAAACATAGTAAATAAACAAATAAATAAAAAACAAATAAACCATTTGTTGTTTATTTTATAATTCAACACAATGGAATAGCTGATGGTTATGGTGAACTTATGATTACAGGGGGAAAACTGTGCAAGTCACAAACCCTCAGTTTTTTATAAACCTTATTCTAATTTTATTACACATCTGTGCATGCATTCCATACCTAAGATTACAGTTTTCTAAGATACAACACTGTGTAGTCTGGTCAATAGGTAGATTATGATGTGATATGTGTGATGACACATGCACAGAAACTGGTTTTCATCTTTCATCTGAATGGACAAGTCTGTGTATTTTGGAAGTGGTGACCATTCTATTGGCTATAGCCAACTAAGGTGTGCACATCAGCTTACAGCATGAGTCTTGGGGAGGCTTTCACCCTCATACATGTGGAGGTTAAAGACTACTCACTCCATTCTCCTGTTTCCCTACCAGTTTTCTTCCATTGCATTTCTGTGTGTCATTTTATTGCAGTTGTGCTGTACCAACATTTTTAGGAACATGCTGCCTCCATCTTTAGGGAAGAAGTAGATGGAAGCACCAGATTCCTTCAATGTACTTGTACCTAACCTTCCAAACTATGCAACATCATGTGCCAGAAGATCGTAATTAAAACATTCATTGCCATGAGAACATTGGATTTGATTCTGTACTTATACAATGACATTGCATTTCTTTACGTTGTGTCTGAGAAACATTTTGTATTATTGATCTAACTTTTCTTCTACCCAGAGCTATGAAGAGTGTACTGGTTATGGCATGTTCTCTGAAATATAAAAATCCCAAGTTAAGTGAGGACATAATCATTATACAAGCATTGCATGACAGCAACTTGCCGAAGTTCCTGGCTCAAGATTCAAATCTTTTTCAGGTATGAATGGTTTATTTACTACTTCCTACATTGTAACTTGGCCAGGAGGTGACTCATATAGTTTTCATAAATTTAATTCTGAACTATCATAACTAAGTGTTCCCATATTAGAAGGATACTCACTGACTAAGTACATTCTGATTTACAAAGTATGTGACAAAGTTGCAGTAGCTGGGGTAGCTAACGTAATATGGTAACTAGGCTATGGAATGAATGACTAAGGAAATGGAGTTCATTTCACAGTACAGACAAAATCTTTGTCTTCTCAACAGTGTTCAGATTGTCTGCATGGCTCGCCCAGGCTCATTTCCAGTGGTCACGGGGGGCTTTTTCCTGGAGGGTAAAGTGACTGGAGTGTGACACTGACCACTCTCTTTCATTTGAGCTCTACCTTCACCTTCTGTAATTCTTCATGCCATGGGCACTAATTAAGCACAGGGACAACTTTACCTTTTCGTGACAGTAATGTACACTTCTTTATTTCCAACTTTAATTCACAAGTTGGTTCACTCTTCTATAGCTTTCATATATTTTGGATGTTCTAAAAGCCACTTACCTATCGAGAATATTCAAGTTTGATTAAAATCTGTCAAGAATAATGGTTACTGTACTTGAAGACCTATGTATATTTATGATAATATCTTGTTAAATTCTTCTTAGAATAAGAAATGTTTCAGACAAAATTTAGGTAAAATCAAAGTACGCATTTTATGTATAATAATTGTCACCACTGTTTATGAGATAATGTAGAAAAATATGGTAAAGCCAAACACGCCACAGATGACAATATTGTATGGCATGGAAAAGATGTGATTTTTTACATGCTGGATAACTGTGGCAAGAATACAGTCACATTTATAAAATTTAATAGTTATTGCATTTTCACATGAACAAGGGGTACATGAACCCACCTCATTGTTACCTTTATATGTACATTGCCTGTCTTGCTGATATTAAATTGCTGTTACAGGACATTTTGAATGATTTTTTTCCTGGAATTGTGATACCAAAGCAAGAATGTGGAGTGTTGCAAGAGGCAATAGTAACAGTTATGCAACAAAATGTTTTACAACCAGAACCTTCAATGATAACCAAAGCGATTCAGTTGCATGACACAGTGCTAGTCCGCCATGGAGTAATGTTAGTTGGCCCCACTGGTGGAGGAAAAACAACAGTTTGGAAGGTATAATTTCTTGTATTTATGTAGATTTATGGGCCACCTAGAATACTATAATATTTTGTGAGTGTCACAGAGGACACTGGTATCTTCTGCAGACCCTGCAGACCTCCCTGCCATGTACGAGATAGTTTATGCTTTCTAACACCATTGCCATATATGTGCTGATTTCCTTCTTTCCCTTCTATTGTTCATGATAAGAAACAAAAACCAATTCCAGGTAAATTCCGAGATACACCAAATTAACACCAGACAGCATGCAAACTTACACCACCCCTCTGTAAATGCGACAAAATACCAGAAGGGAGTACACTGTGTAGGTGTTAAGGTGTTTAACATGCTTCCTTTTTACATAAAACAGAGTTTGATAATAAAAAAAAATTTAAAGCATTGTTGCAAAAATACTTACATGAAAATTCCTTTTATTCCCTGGATGAATATTTTGAATGCCAAGTTAAATTTTGACATGTGATCTGAATTGACACATGAGGGCTTTGAGACAAATGTTCCTTCTCTTTACTTACAAGTCTGTATTATATATATGTTAGTATATATCCAACCACTGTCTGTAACGAAGGAAAATTTCCTACTTAAAGAGCACCTGTAATTGCTTCTAACTTACCCCACAATTGTTATTTTTATTTTTACTTTTACATTTACTTTTAATTTTTATTTGTATCCTTATTATATTTTATTACACTAAACAATCTGTATTGTCCTATTTTATTTATCATACTAAATAACCATGTGATTGTTGTACACACTTGCGTTGATGTCACCCCTTAAACCCAATAAATATGATGATTTCCATATCCATATGTACTATGTAATCCTGTACAGATTTACAGAAGGAAAATAAATGGTATGATATGGTATGATGTGATATGATATATGATATATGATGTGATGTGATATGATATATGATGTGATGTGATATGATATGATATGATATGATATGATATGATATGATATGATATGATATGATATGATATGATATGATATGATATGATATGATATGATATGATATGATATGATATGATATGGATTGTGGGTACTGCAACACTTGACAGCATCTCATAACACAAAATAATGTGAAAATTAAATATGGCTGAAGACAATGATCTGGACCAAAATACATTATGTAGCAGTTGCTTTAAGTGTTACCTCTAGATTAGTGTGACACACCATAGCCTGAAACAGAAAAAAAACAGCCTTGACCACCTCAATGTGTTTTAAAAAATACATCTAAAAATTGACTAAATTATTCTGAGTTGCAACAAAAAACAATAACCTAACCTTTAGAAAAAATAGTGGTCCACAAAAATTATAAAATTATGCTTCTGGGTCAAATGTTGGGATTTTTTTAGTATTGCTGTCTTAAAACAAGTGAAGTGGCTGTGTTTTCAATGACGGATATGTAGAGTCAGAGAATGTACACTTTGCTTCGATCTTGGTACTGAATGACCTAACATACTGATTTAATGTGTATGTTACAGTATACAAATATTGACTGTTCATAGTAGGACTTTTGTATTACTTACAGTAGCAACATTTTTTTAATGTATATGACATGTTTCCTGTAATCATAAAGTTTAACAGTGTTTTAGTAACTTAATACTCAATTAATAGCATCTACAGATGGTTAGTAACTATGAAGTGTTAATGATTGTGTAATTTAATAAATATGTATTCTAACAATGCTTAATGCAAGATTAAATGAATTTCAGTCCCATTTCACCAGTCCTTTTATTGAAGAAACAAATTACTTTTTATACAATAAATTATTACATGTTTTGGCTTATGAGAAACCCATTAACAGGCTATTCTTGATAGAAATATATTAATCTTATATTGAAAACACAATGGCATGCCACATACCAAAGTTGGTACTTAATGCATTGCATGGACATGTTTGGTGAGGTCCATTACAGGTAAAGTAGTCGATGCTTACTGTCCAAGGAAATGGCAGGTTGAAAAAGTTGTAATACAAATTTAAATACCCAATCCACTTGTAATAATTGGCCATTTAAATTTCCACTCCCTATGTAACAACAGACCATTTAATGAGTCACTCCACATGCAGTAACAGGCCACTTAAATAGCCATTCCACATGTAGCAACAGGCCATTTAAATGCTGACACAAGGCGTTAAAATCCATAAGTGCAATGTTCTGCGAGATTGATACATGTCACCGTATTATGATCTCAGTTGCTCCTATGTGGTAGTAGTGAGAAGAAAGTCAGCTTTCTTTGTCAGTTATGTGCCAAGTTTCAGTTCACTGCTGTCAAGAGAAACACTGATTTATATGGCATAATTTATGTATTCCTCTATTTGCTTGCCGAGGATTTGGTGTTACCTTTAATTCAAATTTGCCATGACAGTTATGACTTGCATACAAGGAAAGGGAAGGAGGTTTGCTGAATTTGAAGCAAGTATTCTGTCAAGTAAAGGAAAATATGAATTTTATTCTAAAAAAGGTGGCAGAAAAATTAGTATTTGATGTCACAGAGTATTGAAAAGAGTGTGCCCAGAACAATGAAAATTCATGTATGAAGAAAGATTTATAAAGAATATCACAACGTACATTGCTTTCACAGACATATATAAAATATGTTTGCAGTGTTATCTTTAATGACATTTATCCTTAAGAATTATGCTTTTTAAACTACACTGGTTACAAACATGATGAAAATTTTATTGTTCACAGGTGCTGAAAAATACACAAACCAAACTGTATAATGACAAGATTAAGGATGATTACTACAGACCAGTAAGAACTTATGTTTTAAACCCAAAGTCTGTAACTTTAGGTGAACTATATGGAGAAATGAATCCATTCACTCTGGAGTGGAAAGATGGTCTGCTTGGGATTATGATGAGAACAGCTGTGCAGGTAAGTAACAGTAATCATGCTGTGAGTTAAGCAGATTTCACTATGACTCTGCTTTTCATTCATTCATTCATTCATTTAATACATATAAAATGACAATAGTGTTGCATGATGTCAGGCTGCTTAAAATGTGTTGGCTAAGCAAGCTGGCTGACATGGTAAAATGACTTGTGCTTGTATTTGGTAGAAACACAGCATCTTGACAGGGACACTGGCTATTGTAATAGAGTTTCAGGCCACAAGCACTTCCTCTTAAGTTGTTATAAGTTCATCAAATGTTATCATTCTTTCAAATCACTCCATGCTAGATCCAGGTGTTTCTGGATATGACACCATATCAGTTGGTAAATAATTAGGTTTTAGATGAGCTTGCTGTCAAAGAGTTCATTAGGCCCAGACAATAAAGGCAACAGACTCATCATAAACACTGATAACTATCACCAATTGACATGGTGCCATAACCCAGAGGACTTGGGTCCCTTCAACATTGCTGTGAAAATCTCAAATTTTGAAGTTCATGCTTAACAGCACAGCACTGGAGACAAGATTGTGTTCATTATGAGGGCATTTTTAAGTATGGAAGCATTGTGCAAGTGCAAAGAAATTTCTGACAGAATTATAGCATTCATGATGTTACTTCAAGAAATTTTGTAATAAATTTTGTATGAAAATTTAAATAAATCGGTACTGTGTTATATGGTATTAAGGATATTGTTGTACATATGCAAATTTTAATGTAATTAAACCTTTGAGAGTGTCTGTTTGGAACAACTTTTTCTTCACAGTTTTGTAACAAATTCCTTATGGGATTTCTTGTAGAAGCATCACAAACATTAAAATATTTTATATTTTTTTTGCAGTTGGGGCTTGTGAGAATTATTCTAGGACCTACCAGCACTTGAAAATGAAGGAATTATGCTCATTTGAAAGTTTGGAACATGTTACATTACCCATTATTTGGTATAAAATACTTCTTTGACACTTCCACTATTTAAAAAATGTTTTTACAATACACATCCTTAATTCTATAGCGTAAGATGCCATCTTCCCAAATAACGCTTTAAAAAATAAACTCCCAATGTACTTCATGCAAGTTTATAAACATAATAACTAAGTTCTGTGTGTATGAATCAGGAAATTGAAATCAAACACCTAGAAGCATTTGACCTGTACAAACAGCCCACCATCTTTTGACAGAATGAAGCCTATTCTCAAGTGAGCGTCCAACAGTACTTCAAACCCTTCCCCCACCTCTGGTTCTGAAGTATCACATAAATACCGTCGGCATCACAAGCTTCCTCAGAAACATCTTCTGCATTCTACAAGAGCAACTGAAAGGCAATCAAACTCTGTAACAACTCCAAAACAACATACTGACTAAATTATTGACTAGAATCTCAAAGGCAATATGGTACATTAGTTTTAATCTCTGTTCAACCTCTGTAAATATCCCGTGGTATGCCTATTGGTGAAGCATGGGTTGTAACCAACTCTACACAAATAAAAAAAAAAAATCATAATTAAATGGACCTCTGAAAGAATAAAATTCAAAAACTAAAATAAACATTTTTGTGAAGATACTCTACATGTGCTCTGTTACTAATCTTTATTTCTTTATAAACAGAGTCAGACTGAAGAGCATCACTGGATTGTCTGTGATGGTCCTGTTGATGCTGCATGGATTGAAAATATGAATACTGTCCTGGACGATAGCAAGATGTTAAGTTTGGCTAATTCAGAATTCATTAAACTCACTCCATATGTGCGTATGGTATTCGAAGTGCAAGATTTAGCACAAGCGTCACCTGCCACAGTTAGCCGTTGCGGCATGGTATATGTTGATCCTGAAGAAATCAAGTGGTTACCCTATGTCCAGAGTTGGCTGTCAAAACTTGATGTCACTCTGCCAGAAGACAGTATTAAATACATTGAAAATCTTTTCAGCACATATTTGGAAGCAGCATTTGCCTTTGTAAAAAAAAATTGTGTTTGTGCTATTAATCAGGTATGCTTATCTTATGATAGACATAATGTTAATTAATGGAATAGCAGATTTCTGTATGAGAGGATATTTATTGCTTATTTGGCCAAGAAAGTCACTGCCTTTTATGGAAAGTGAAGGTATTATTACTGTGTTTACAAAAGCCTACTACTGGACCAAGAGCCAGAGGAATCTAGTCTGCATTATGACTCTGTATCTGTAAGATCCATTTTAATATTTTCTATGTAATTTAACAGTTTTTTTTTATTTTTAAGGGCTGTTATTCCACATCTGGACTGCCCTTTGTCAGCTATACGTGACTGTATACACATATACAGTATGTACACACATGCAAACACAAACACACACAAACAAAACTCTTTGTGTATGTCATATTCTCTTCTAACACTGTTACAAATTTGGAATCATCTACTTCATGAGATTGTCCTCTGCCTCATATTAAAAGATGTTATAACTAATGCAAACTAACAGATTAATAAATCACACTTTTGGGTTCTGATTTTTTCCACTTCTTCATGCTAAATAGTAAGGTTGAGGCCTACTCAGTTAAGCTTGGTAGGAAAAGGTGCTTTCAGACGTTGAGGTTAGCTTTGATTATGTTTTATGTTCTTTCAACATGAGATGTTAAAGAGTCCACTGCAGTATACTATATTCAAAATATTAGAGAATTACAATAATTAGAAAACTGAATGTTTAACTCTAAGTTTGGTGATTGAATATGACTAGTTTATATTAGATTTCAGTTTATATGCTCAGTACTGTCAGTCTACCATTAACTCATCCCAATGCACATCATTTTATTACCTTCTGAAATTCTAATTTGGATTTTCTCAAAACCAGAATTTTATCATATTTCAGGTTGATGTCAGCAAAGCGACAATGATGTGCAAATTGATGGAAAGTTTAATGCAGTTACACAGTGCTGTTGATGTGAAGGAAGTCAAAGCCCCTCTCAAATCTTTCCTCTGTCATTCATTCATATTTGCTTGTGTGTGGTCAGTTGGGGGTAACATCATTGATAGTTCTCGAGATAAATTTGAGATGTTCATCAGGAATCAGTTTGAAGACCATCCTGATGTATGGTAAAGTAAACTAATTTAATGTGATTTCACTTTTTTTTTTTTATTTATCTCTCTCTTCCTATTCATATTTTTATACCAATTTTTAACACATCTTAACTTCAGAAATATGCAAGATGTAATTTGGTACAGTGAGATTCTAACAGGTAAGGTAACCTAGGCCCTTAGTTATGTTCAAACTGACACATAAGGGCTTTGGGACACATGTTCCTTCTCTTTAATTACAAATCTGTATTATAAATATGTTTGTATATATCTAAACAGCATCTGTAACAAAGGATAATTTCCTATATAAATAGTACCTCTAATTGCTTCTAACTTACCCCACTATCTTTATTTTTATTTGTATCTTATTTTTATTTTTATTTGCTTTAAATTTATTTTTATCCTTATTATATTTTATTACACTAAACATTCTGTATTGTCCTATTTTATTTATCATACTAAATAACCATGTGATTGTTGCGCACACTTGTGTTGATGTCACCCCTTAATCACAACAAATATGATGATTTCCATATCCATGTGGATTATGTAATCCTGTACGGATCTACGGAAGGAAAATAAATGATATATGATTTGATATGATAAGATACAATATGATATGATATATCCAAAGAGCAGAATCATCCAGTTTCCATTAAACTAGTGTGGTGATAAGGTGTGTATAAGTTGTCAAATAAGGACCATAGATTACCTTGAGCAACCGGCCATCAGATTTTGGCAGAAATTATGAAGAAACACAATAAAATGTTCCAGGTGCTTCAGACTCTATATGACAAACCAATGATATCATAATTCATTGTGTCTGAATGACTGCATAGATTCAGGAAATGGTTATAAATCATTGTAATATGGCAGTTACAGCAGATGACCTGCAATATTGCAGAACAGGTACTATGTGAAATGAGGTGGAAGAAGTTACATGGTATAATTGTCGTCAGGTGGCAGAGATGATAGCTATTGATGGCCAAATTTGTATTTGTAGTTGCTACATTATCTTCAGTAAAGATATAAACATGCATCATGTTGACCATAACCCAAAGATGAATGGTTTCATGATGCTGCAGATGTTCAGCTGGTTTTGAGATATTGAGATTGCAGAATATTGTGCATGGCAGCTGATGTGAATGTTCTAAATAACTAAACAATTTTGGCAGAAATATGCAGCAGCTGAAGTATGGTATTTTGAAAGCAACTGCATCAAGTGACATGTTAATGATGTTAAATTCAAAATGCATCTATTGCCTGGCAAATTTTTGAAGACACCATGTAATTATGTACCATTGAGTACTACTGGCTAACAGTTATGTTCCTGTTGTTAAGAAGGTGCACTGTAGAATGTAATTTGAGACCATTTTACACAAAGTGTTTTACAATGTATCTCACTTCATAGACATCAGTTATTACCGATAAGTAATAAGTATAAAAAATGTGGGATGACAGGCATAATACGATATCATTGTACTTCATTTGCAAGTGTGAGAAATCACCTTCAACCAAAAACCAGAGGAGAGAAATTTCTTCAAATCTAAATGAACTAACCACAGAAAATGATGGAAAAAGGCCATATAATTTATTTTTTTTAATTAACCATTTATTCAATGCCAATTACCATTATTACTGCATTTACCTGAATATAAGATGATATCCCTACATAATCTTCAGTTTTCAGGAACATGCCTGTACAGAACATGTTAAACTTTGTGTGAGATTGTAAGAGAGCCCCCCCATTTTGCAGATGATATATTAGGAAATGTTTCATGTCTTATATTCTGGCAAATGTGGTATTTATCTGTGGTCTTCTTCTGTAGAGAAAACAGGGTTATATGTTAAGATAACTTCAAATTTAGCTCTAATTTGCTATATAATTATCGTGCTAACTTACCTTTACTCCAGTATTCCATCATCTGGTGACCTGTGGAATGTATATGTGAACATAGAAACCAGAAGGCTGGACCTGTGGGAGAGTCTTGTACCAGTATTTACATATATTCCTAGTGCACCATTCTTTGAGATTACAGTCCCTACCAGAGAAACTGTTAGAATTGGTTTCATCATGGAGAGGTTACTTGCCATTAAACATCCGGTACTTCTCACTGGATTGACAGGTAAAAAAGACATCCTCCTCCATACCTACTGAATATTGCTGGCAGATTTTTTATTCCATTGATTCAAAAGTCATGTACATTTGATAATATTTAGCTTAAAGTAAAGACTAATTTTGTGAGTTATTTGTAAGGCGATGGACCTTCACTCTGTCAGTGTTTCTCAACCTTCATTTGCTTATGGCCCCCCTATGAGCTTGATTTATCTGTGTGGCCTCCCACCCTTCATAGACACTGTTACTTGTGAAGCAGTTGTTACATTATTTCACATACTTGATTTATATATTAGAATATATTCATATTACTTTTATTTACAATGTTGTATTGTTTATTTATTTTTTGTTGTTCCTTATACAAGTAAAAGTATGTTATTAATAATAGGCATTATATTCAGTGTGCTCTTTGGGCTTGGTGAACACTTGTAAGTTTTTGAATGTTTTAGGGGAGAGTGTGTAAGAGTTATATGCATTTCACATTTGTAGGTGTTGGTAAGACTGTGATTACAAAAGCTGTACTGAATAAACTCTCAAGCAAAGGGCAATATATTCCAGTCAGCTTAAACTTCTCGGCAGAGACAAGCAGTGCTCAAGCTCAAAAAATCATCGAAATGAAACTGAAAAGGCGTAAGAAAACTCTCCTTGGACCTCCAATGGGAAAGGAAATTGTTGTCTTTGTTGATGATGTAAATATGCCAAAGTTAGAAATATATGGCTCTCAACCTCCCATTGAACTACTCAGGTAATGTAAGTTACTATCTGCTGACAGGTTTTAGTTGTGAGTTTTTGTTAATTGACATATTATTTTTCAAACACTTCACAGTATTCTCCATCATTCAGTTATTTTCATCAGTATCATTTGTAATATGCAGAGTGGGATGCAAGGATTTGATGGTTTTCCATAGATTACTCTGAGAGACTGAAAAAATAAATGAAGTGACAGAGTGTAAGGGATAATGAGCATTATGTTTGCAGTTTAGTGAAGAGTAAAGTTGCCCCTGTCCACACCATGAAGGCATATAGTGGGAGTAAAGGTATTGTTCCACTCATTCTTAACGTTGGAACTAGATGGAAATGAGTGGTTAACGTCATGCCTTGGTTGATCTACACCTGGGAATTGCCCCAGTACCTTTGAATAGCAGCCAAGGTAGCTTAGTCAATATAGCAACTCGCTTCCAGCTAGATAGTCGAAGGATTAAATCCCTATGTGGGCGATATTTTCTGTACCATCCAGACTAGCCCCAAGGCCCACCCAGCCTTCTGTACAGGGGGTACCTGGTCTCTCCTGGGGGTCAGGGTTCAGAGCATGGTGATGACCAACTGTTTTTGCCTGTTGCCAGGTTGCAAATGGGTAGGAGCTATAACTCTGCCTCCCCTCTCTGCCTGCATAGGCATATCATGGGATGACCTTTACTTTTACACATTAATAGGAAGCTGGATGGGCCCAGAGCCAATCTGGATGTTGTGGAGAAGTGAAAAATCTCTTATTCTTTGTGGGATTCAGCCCCCTTGTCCTTTGGACTGGTCACTATACCAATTGAACTAACCAGCACCTGTTGCAGTTTATTATCATAAACATAAATTTGATAAACAGTTTATGAAACAGTGTGGGATCAATGTTAGATTTGAATTGTAAAGGCCATGGTAACTTTTATAGGTTGCACATAATCCAGAAACTGCTGGAGAGGGAAAAGATGAAGGATGTTAAACAAGTAGAATATATGGGACATGGCCTGATAATGACTGACTTTCATATTTTGGAAATACTTGTTGTTTATACAAGTGCCATAAATAATTATTATTGCTTTTTGCAGGCAGTACTTAGACTTCCATGGTTTTTATGACCGAGACAAGCTCTTTTGGAAGGACATAGAAGATGTTACAGTAACAGCAGCTTGTGCACTACTTGGTGGAGGAAGAAATCATCTTACAACTCGTTTTGTTAGACATTTTGGTGTGCTTTTCATACCCTCACCTGATGAAATGACCCTCAAACACATATTCAAGGTTTGTGTAGTTAAGAATGTATAAGAATGTGTATTCATATTGTTTTCAGACTCTGAAAACTTCAAACTTTGATATAATGTATTAGGAAATAATGACTTTAGATACTGTCCATCTTCAACATTAAACTAATAATAAACCATTTTTTTGTTATTTTAATATCACATTTTGTATGATGCTGATCCCAGTGGTCTTGTGGTTTGAGGTGTACATCTATGACCACCTGATTGCTTGGATTTTTGGTTCGAATTCCGCTATGGGCTCAGAGTTTTGTCACTTGTGTTTGTTATGTGTTGTGTAGGTAGCAGCCTCTATGACAAGTTGATCACTCTTTCAGAGGAGTCCTACTTAGTCTGTGTGTCTAACTATTATTATCTGTAAACTTCAACAGTGAGGCAGCCTGGGCCCAAGTTGGGCTGTTGTGTTACAAAGAGAATTTGTATGATGTATAATATCCATTTGTATTTGATTGTAAGACTGAGCACATTGGTTGGAGTGGTAACACTGCTGACTTGCATTTGGGTGATGCTTGGGTCGAATTCTGACTGTTATACTGACTACTCTTAGGTTCTTCTTGATTTACCTCAATCCCTCCACTCATATACTGATATATTACTTTAAATTATACCATGATCATTTCCTCATACCTTCTGTCCCTTGCATTATTCACTCTCATCCAATCATTTTACACCTCGTAGTCTTGAGTTAATGACAGTGTTGGTAAAAAATTTACCAATATATTTGTGGTGAAAATTTATTAAATGTAATATTTGTTTAAATGGACAGCAGTGAAATAAGTGATAGGTTATTTCAGGCTTCCATCATGAAGTGCGCTCCTCTTGACCCTTGTAGATTGGACCGATAGGTTGTTCCAAAATGTTGGTAAGGAACTACAGTTACTTGCTACTTAATAGCTCAGATTTGCACAGTTCTCAAGTGATAAGTTGTTTGGCACAAATATGTCTTTATTAAAATTTGTTAGTAGTGGCAACACAGCAGCCTAGTAACTGCTTCTTAATATTGTGCTTAGTATTCTCCAAGTTTTCTTAATATTGTGCTTAGTATTCTCCAAGTTTTCTTAATATTGTGCTTAGTATTCTCCAAGTTGTCTTAATATTAAGCTCTGTATTCTCAAAGTTATCTTAATATTGTTCTAAGTACTCTTCAGGTTATCTTAGTATTGTGCTTAGTACTGTCCCAGATTTTCATAATATTGTTCTCTGTACCCTCCAGGTTATCCTAAGGATCATGCAAATATAATTCAATTCTGAACGGTTTTGATGATGGTGTATGACTCACTGACACAATTCCCTTCTTTTGGATTTTGTCCTTTGTCTAATTTTTTAAAAGCATTAGGTTTCAGAAGATGGCTGGGCTTCCAATATGTTGTGTTTTTTAAATAATTAGATGACGTACTAAGTTCAAAATGGGAGGTTGTTTCAGTGATGCCAATAGATGTTAAATAATCATCACCCAAACATAGCCCATTGATCTTATGTATATTGGACTGTGCATCACTGTGATAGTTGAAGAATAAGAGACAAGAACACACGACCAATGTGGTGATTCAATAGAAAAGTCACAGGCTCCTGATGATGGATATATTAATGTACAAAACATGTTGAGCATGGAAGAAGTGAAATAAAACATAATAAATAGTGACATTAAGTTGGTCTCTTATTCTTCAACTATAGTCCATTGAATTTATTGTTTACAGTCAATAATGCATTGGTTCTTGGAAGACTTCACTGAACCAGTGGCTGAGCTCAGAGGTTCAATAGTGGATGCTGCAGTAGCGATATATGGTCGTATTTCTTCAGATTTATTGCCAACACCAACAAAATCTCATTATGTGTTCAATTTACATGATCTCTCAAAATGTATTCAGGGAATACTTCAGGCTGATTCACGAACTCTCAGAGATGCAAATCATGTGCTCAGGTAACTAATGTATTACAGTCTTCTTAATGTATGCAGTGTATATGAAAGTTTATGTGGTGTATATACACAGTGGGAGGTTAACAAGAAATTCAAATATGCGAAATGTTTTAACAATCACATCAGGATTTCTGTCACTTGATTTATCATCATAGTCAGTCCCCTCAACCAATTGCCAGGCTGGAGGATCATCCCTCATCGGTTGTGTGTAATTACTTATCCAATACACATGCAACTGTCATTCATAACTGGAGGTGTTCTCCTCCATCTCAAACCTTCGAACATTTAATGCTGTGATCACCATACACACACGTAACATGGTAAATTACTTCACTGATGAAAGACCAGTCATTCTAGGATATGGGATGCCATGTCAGCTGTTAAGTAGTTCTGGGATTTTGGAGGAGCTTTCTTCCTCCAACTTCAGGGTGTCTGCAGTGAAAGCAGATTTCTGTTTGTTATCAATACAACCATTAAGTGCATATACAGGTATATAAATTGTTGTATTGTAAACAGTGTAGCCTCCTAAATGTTTTAGCCATTTATAATTCAATAAATTTGCATATCTGTATATGCACTTGTTGGCTGTATCTCACATACAGAATCATCAGTATGTGGTCATAAATCATTTAAAACAAATTTCTGTACTTGGCTATTTACAAATTGAGTAGTATGCTGTCACGTAATAATTCAGTCTTCAACAACACTACAGTGAGAACCTCAAATCTTGTGTAATTTAATCATTACTAACCTGTCCTATTGGCAAGTTGTTTATGAAAGTGCACCAGAATTTCACTGCCAATAAGTCTCAGTGTTATTGACCACTTTGCTGCATGTCTCTTTCTGTAAAATCTGGTATCACTTCCCATTTCTAAGAAGTATGTTTCTTTTATGGTGGTATATTATAAGACCAAACATCAAACTTAACAAACACATCCAGTTAATATTTTAATTTTGGAATTCAAATAATCTGAGAGTAAATCCTGAACTAGTTTTAGAACAAGGGCTGCTGACTTAGTGCACAGCTCTTAGAATGAAGAACTGTTGACTTTATTTACCCATGGTTTATTTAATGATGATGTCTCCAGCTTATGCTGTATAGTGTTTAATAGTAGGATGATTAGTGAATAATATGGAAGGAAACTGTTGCAAGCTAAATTGAGATTCTATCTTAGAATATATTTGTGGGGGGGGAAGGGTGATAAAACAATGAATACCTCAGTTAGCTTAAAAAAGAGGATGGGAGACCAGTAACACAAGGTTATAATTATTTATATATACCATATTACTTATTAAATTAAAATGTTTAAAAAATATCAAATGGTTAATTCCACTGTCCTCCCTCCCTCCCATTTGTTGGCCTCGATTTTGCTATGTCCTGGAAGAGCAGAAGCTTATGTTTGTTGAGACCTGATTGTACATGCATCTTGATCTTGAAACACTAACCATATGAAGCCTGAATGTCTAATTAATGTTTAATAATGTACCTCTATGTCATACAGAGTAAAGATTGATTATGAAGACAGCTGTTTGGAAAAGTAATTGTGTTTTATTCTGAGCATCATATGACACACTTAAGTGCATTGTCTAAGAAAATACAGAATTCTTGAGCCTTATGACAGATGGCACCAAACATAATCATTGTGATTTAAAGAGTCAAGTAAAATTATATGACTTAATTGTACCTTTGGTTACTTCTGACAAAGAGTTTTTCTGATTGCAGACTATTTTATCATGAATGCTTGCGTGTATTCCATGATCGCTTGATAAGCATTGAAGATAGAAGGTACTTCTATCATCTCATGAAAGATGTTTGTGTAAGATATTTCAATACCACAGTAATTCCATTGCCTGATGATTCACTAATTGATCACCTGCCAATACTTATTTTTGGGGACTTCATGCAAATTGGAGCAACTGCAGGAAATAAAGCTTATGAAGAGATAACAGATATGGAGAGACTGAAGTGTGTCCTACAGGTACAGCATTATATTTTTTAATTAAGTTCCAAGCCTGTTCACTATATGCTTATAAACAGAGCATTGGATGATGGCTAAATCACAAGTATGCAGTCAGAAGTGGGACTCAGTATCACAGGTGTGTTACTCTTTTCTTTAGGCTGAATAGACTAAAACAAACCCCTTTCATTGGAAGGAGTGAACAGTTCAGTAACATGCACAGTATTTAATCCAACAAATGGCAGAATAGAGCAATAAATAATCATTTGTCATTTATGATGTCCCTCCTACATGTTAGAAGGCCATCATCAGTGAGGTTGTGTTCAAAGGAATATAAATACAGCAAATTCTTTTGAAGTTGTGCATCTGTACATATACATATATATATATATACACACACACACACACACAAACACACATCTTCAACAGAATTTGCTGTATTTATATTCCTTTTTATACATCTTCCCTGATGATAGCCTTTTAGAGGCTGAAACATGTACGAAGGATGTCATAAATGACCAATTATTACATACGTACTATTGATTGTGCACTTTGTTAAATTAAATGCTGTGTAGTCAGTGTATTGCATGGAATATGGATTATGTTAAATAAGTTTAAGCAACATTCAGTTAAATGGCATTAAAGAGAAAATGTATGGGAAAGAGTAATGTATATGACATGAGTACAGTCTGATAGATAAGTAGAAGTAATTACAAATGCAATATGATTACAACAAATTGATTTTTGAAGTACGGATATTAAAAATTGTGGTTTTTTTTGTTTATTTACTTCTATTTCAATTTATTTATAAAATTGAGCTGACCTAATTGTTTTATTATCCAGACCTAATAATCAGTGGCTTAATTTTTGGCGCATTAGAACAATAGGGTATAAAACACACTTGTTAGCTTTACTGTGACTGCACATTTCTGTGTTTTGTCCTCACCATAATGACTCAAATGCTCCTGGAATATACATTTATATTGAATATTGGCAGATTTATGTTATTTGTTGATACAGTCATTTGTTGGTGCAAATTAGACAATAATGAACACAACAGATTGGATCCTCAGCCATAATGGATACTACACAATGGACTACACGTGTTTCTGCATGCATCTCAAGGGTAACTTAAATGTTTATCTGAACAAAAAAAACTTGAAAGAGAAGTTCCAGAGAAAGATGAAACACAAGGTGTGTGTACAATACATTTTTTGCCCTATGTCATATAGTTTTTGAGGTAATTTAATGAAAGGGAGTGTAATGTGTCATATCAGATCTCAAGAAATATTTCACTGATTTTCTCACCACTAGTTTGCATCACCTCAGTCACATTATTTATAAGAATTAATCAAAAGTTAGCATTGGCATGTAGAAATTATACATGCAATAACCAAGTTAAAGTGCCAGAAATTTTATGCTATGCAGACATTTCCTAACTTGTTATAATAGTATATGGTTTGAGCTATTACAAGGCATAAGAAAGAATATACTGTTAAATGGATTTGCTTGAGACAGGAGTATAATGAACACTGGCTGTACAAAGAAGGACTTAAAATAACCTTATGGGTTTATGCTGTGTTAGATTTTGTCACATTTATGATGTTCAATTTTATAATCACACTAATAATTCCATAAATGTATACATTTTTATTAGCACTTTTTTTATGGTTAATGACGAAAGAGTGACTAGAGTTCATGGCTTATCTAACGTATTAGGTTAATTTACATTCACTCATTTTAATGACAGCACTGATACTAAATGTTATTTCAGGATTATCTGGAAGAGTACAATGTAATAACATCCAAGAAAATGAACTTAATTTTCTTTATGGATTGCATAGAGCATGTTGCTCGAATTGCTCGCATTTTGAGGGCAGAATGGGGCAATGCCTTATTGGTCGGAAATGGTGGAATAGGAAAACGGAGTCTTAGTCGTCTCGGTGCCTATCTATGTGGTTACAAGTGAGTCACTGAAATGTATGGCTCTTGCATTCTCAAGTGGTGAAGAACTATAATGCAACATCCTGCTGCATTTTACAGAGTGTATCTTTAATCTCTTGTTCAAGCATTTTGAAGACCAAGCTCGGTAACACAAGGTCAGTCAGTGGAGTGTTGCCTTATCCTACCTATCTGTGTACACTGCAACATGAAACTTGACCATTGTGTTTTGAATCTCAAAGAGAGAGGTCACAGCAGGTGATGAATATATTCTTTTGAACTAAGAGCATTCATATGCAATACTTCTGCAGAGTATGTGTCATGGAAGAAGTAATGCTAGAGCTTTTGCAATAAATATTCTGCTTCGACAGTGCTGTGTACAAATACAATATGTGCAACAGTGGAAAATTTTCGAACAAAAAGTGCTGTAGTGAACGAAAGGAAATATGAAAATTTTATGTATTAACTGAAGATAAATCAGATATTGTTGCCTGTATGGAAACAAGCCCCATAAATTCTTTGTCCCCCATTGCTCATCACTGGGGATATCCAAAGCCTCATCACAGGGCAATAGGCTTCTAAAACTGCTCCCATGAATGAAAGATGAATCCTAACCAGGAAGTTGGATCTATCAGATGAGTACACAATGTGGCATTGTACTGTTCTGCTAGACCTTACCTCTGGATCAGGATTTGTCTCTGCCATATACTTGTGTAATTAGAGCTGTATTAACAGCTACTTCCTTGAGACTGGGAAGCAAGTAGCTGGTATTGCAGGTGACTTCAAGAATCGATAGGCAGTGAATTTCTTGATCCAGAACTCATATTTTTCTCCAATATTAAATGTTAATGTAAACAGCTGGAATAACAGATATTGGTGTTGTGAAAATCCCATACACTTCATAAATTTCTCTTGCGTGATCTTAAATTCAGTGTCTGGTGTGTTCTAAGTACACACACAAACAAGGCCCCTGTGATTTTAAGAAATTTGTGATTACCTACTGTTGTGTTTCGTTAATCATGGTACCATTTGGGTTAACAGAAAGGGAAAATTTGTACATTTACTTAATTCAGAACAGTGCCTTGTCCCACACTGAAAATTTCTCAGTAGTTGCCCTGAGAAGGGGTTCTCAGAAAATGGCTCACAGCTTGTGGGCTCCTATATCTGAATTTGTGTGATTATTGTTTGTGGGTGACACTGAAAGATGACTGTTCTGTGAGCAATCCACAATCTTTGCAAGAACTGAAATAAAATATTAGAAGGAAATTTCCAGTGTTTCAAGACAAGAACATTTTGTCCATGTGTCAAGAAATATTTTCTGCAGGTGCAAGGCATGCTTAGATTTTCAAGGTCATCAGTCAATATTGTTTTATAAAATGAAGCTAAAGTGCAGGTGAACTATGATCTATAAACCCCTAGTAGAAGCACACTTTGTATTCAAAAAGCTCCCACAGCTGTAGCACTGAAACTGGAGATTAAAATAACACTCTGAAATTTTGGAGTGTATCAGTGTGGTTTCTTGAAGGTGGTCTTTTTTTGTAACTGTCTCATGTTTGGTTACATAAATAGTAGTAGTAGTAGTAGCTGCTGCTGCTGCTGCTGCTACTGCTGCTGCTGCTGTGCTTCATTTTTGGAGTGTTTGCTTCAAATTGTTTTTCAAGTTTGTAACTGTTAGCTTCTCCATGTCTGTCTATCCACATCTTAACAACTCAAGATGTGCTAAGGCTTCTTCATGAAAAGTGATATTAGGGGAATATCACTGAAATTTTTTACATCTCCCAATTTTGTTTCATATTGGACAACAGTACTGAACACTTTATGTGCATTTTGGTTTGTGTCTGAATAGTAACTCACTAAATATTTACTATAACTAATTTTGTTTAAAAACAGCTGTTAAAAACTGGAACAAACCTTTTTTGTCCAATAAACTTTTCCAGAAGCCACACAGACTTTAAGAGAATGAAAAAGAATGGAGCAAACTCTTGAGAATTGTTATGCCATGCATACATTTCCTAACTTATTACTGTTATTCTTCAGAAACATACTGTTATTGAAAACATTACATAAATTTATGTCATATGTTTGCATTTTTTTGTAGGTGTTTTGAACTTGAACTTACTAGTAATTACAATCATAATTCATTTCTTGATGATGTGCGAAGATTGTATTTTAATGCTGGCGCTAGGAATGAAGGCACAACCTTCCTTTTAACTGACACTCAAATTGTGCAAGAAGAGTTCATTGAAGACATCAGTAATATCTTAAATTCAGGTAAGTAACAATAACATATCTTGTAGTGTTTAATTATAATATTTATAACATGTCACATATGGATGGTGTCCCTTTTTATATTTTGTTGCGGTTCTAGAATGGACTCAAACCAGACATTCTTTGGAACTTGTTTAATGAGTAGTTCTATGATCTTTTCTGCAAAAATAATTCAACCTGGCGTGACAACATGAAGTAGAAGATTGGATTAAATCCTCAACACCTCGTGACAGGGCTACATGTGATGCATGTAAAACGTTCATTCTGATAGATGTTTCCTAATTGTTTGTGCACTGTAATGTGATCTGCGCACCAAAGAAACTGGTTTTAAGCAGTAGATTTAGGCAAATATCGTCATTGGCATCATGGAATCCAGTAGATAGGTGTTAAGATCATGGTTGTCTGGAATTTGACACTATAGCTGATAAATGGATACCAACGTTTTGGAAGAGCCTGCTGTCTCCATCATTTGAATAGAAAGAAGTGGATTGTTATGTGGCCCACTGCTGTTTGATTGTGCATCACTGACACCAGATGAAATTATTGATTGCCTGATTTAATTTATTGTGTGTCTGTTATCAGGAGAGATTCCAAACTTGTATGATTCTGCAGAGGCATATGAGAAAGTAATTCAAGGCACACAGTCATCTGCAAGAGATGCCGGTATTTCTGATGAAGATAGAGATGGAATATTCTCATTCTTTATTAGTCGAGTTAGAAGTAACCTACATCTTGTCCTGTGTATGAGTCCTGTTGGAAATGCTTTCAGGTTAGTAGTTTGCATTTCAGAACCTCATTGTCTGATCAAAAATTACTGAGAGTTAATTAGTATTTCAGATAAATGACAATGCTCAGGAGTTTAGCTGTGATGAATATGTTGTTATGTTTTGCTGCATGTCCAACTTATTTCACTGCTATAGTTGTTTTGGCCAACATTGAAACTGAATAGTGTTTCCCACAGGTAACAATTGATTGATGTCTGAGAATACTAAGTTTTTTCTGCACATAACACTTTCTAAAAAGCTTGCCTAATAAAAATGAACGAAGCTATCAAGAAATTTAGTACCATAAAAGTACCAGGTGCTATGAAAGCCACTTTTCTGAGAAAATGAAGTGCTTAACTGTAATAATTTTCACTTGCATTTAGGTTTTTCTTTGTAACTGTTGGCAACACAGTGGTTACAATAGTTCTTGTTTGTGTCAGCTGCTTTGTTGTTTGTGTGTTTTTGCAGTTTGTGACTTCGAATCAGTAAATTCATGTTTCCCTGAAAAATGAGCATAATCTTGATAAAGTGGCTTGTAGGATACTGTAGATTGCTGCCATAATAGGTTGAAAATGAAGTCAAAAGACAACTGATTGAAGGAAATTTGCATAAATATCCATTCAAAAAATGGTGTCACTTCATTTTGTTTTAAAAACTAAAGAATAAGGTACACATGTAGGATAATACTAAATTGAATCTTAAAGGACTAGACAGGAGTGTGTGTCCTGAATCATTTGGCTCAAAATAAAGATGGGTGGCAAAGTACTGGACCTTAAGGTTCCATAAAGTACAAGTCATTTCTTGACCGGCTGCATAACATTTAACCTCTCAAGAAGGACTATGCTGCACAGGGTTAGTTGAATGGTTGGGTGGTTGATTGGTTGGTTGGTTAGTTGGTTGGTTGGTTAGTTAGTTAGTTCGTTTGTTCATTGACTGGTTAGTTAGTTAGTTAGTTAGTTAGTTTATTGTCTTGTGATTAGGTAAAAAGGTAAACTTCTCCCCAGAAGAGGCCATGAAGCCCCAGATGGGGAGTAGACTTAAAGGGTCTACTGTTTCTTCAACCCTAGTGCCAGATGCAGCTGGGTGGTCAATGCCATGGCCCAGATGCTTTACCCCTATGTAAGAGAAACGGTACCCATTGTACAGGAGGCTGGGTGGGCCCCAGGGCCATTCTAGACAAGTGCAGAATATCTCGCCCCCCATCGGGATTTGATCCTTGCACCGTCAAGCCCATAATGAGTCATATGATTAGGTAATTTATGTAATTTTTATGTGCAGGAGGCGGTGCAGAATATTCCCATCTTTAGTGAGTCTTTGCACCATTGACTGGTTTGTGGACTGGCCACAGGAAGCATTGCTGTCAGTTGCCCAATATGCTCTCAAGCCTTTGGGTGATGAGGAGCTTGTAAACAGTCTGGCGAACATCTGTGTCCTTATGCATGAGGTATGGAACCCCTTGTGCTGATTGCTTGCTGCAATGTGTAAACCCCTAAATAAGTTTTTAATTATGGGCACCATTACCATTGTGAAATTTGAAGCTTTCATGGCAAATAAATGTTCCAAAATTTTCTTTGACGATCAGCCATGTCTCAGAACACTAGAATTGTCAACAACACTATTGTGAGAAACTCAGTTTTCGCCTTCTCTGTCTTTGTATGTAATGTATGAATGTAGTGCAGTAATGATTCTGACTTGTATTCAGGAGCCCAGTTCAAATTTTGACAGGGACACTGCCTAGTGTCACAGGTTCCTCATGCCTTTCCTCAGTCCCTCCAGGCAATTTTCACTGTTGTACTTCAAATAGGCTACAGCTTTCTTCCACTTCCTAAATAATTCATTACATTACACACACACACAAACTGATATATATATTCCATGGATCAATAAGTGTGTCATAAAGACAGTAGGGTTGAACATGTCATTAATACACATATACAAATTTACAATATAAAATACTACAAACATTTTACAAAAATACTATACATCATTTTACATATACGAAATTCATCTACAGGGTAAAAGGATTGTGTATGTAGGTAAAGTTTCTCAAAATGCATTTGTACTATCAGATTTTGGGTTTGTGTATAAGAAATGAAAATGGTTGTTTTTCAATTGTTTGTATTATATACATAATATTGGTTTATTAAGTATATCACACTACAGCATTAAATTTGTTAAGAATTAAACTCCTTTTACAAGCTAGTAGAGAGGAACAAGTGAAGTCTATGATTTTTAAGCAGATCTGTCAGCACAATTAGTAAAAATATTGAAAAAGGTTACTTTTCTATTCAATCATTGTGCAGAAATTGAATACAGTGTTTGATTTTCTTGTTTTGTTTTTAGACTGCTGCACATGCAGCAATTCGATTTTATGAAGAGACGAGAAGACGTTATTATGTGACACCAAGTAGTTACCTGCAGTTGATTAAATTATACAAAAGAATGCTGGAGGACAGGAAAATTAAGATTAATCAGAAAAAGAATAGAATTTGTAACGGGCTTCAGGTAAGACTTATAGTTCCTACAGTTACTACCTTACATGATTTTGGTACCTGACAGTTAGTGGTGCTAGTGTCTTTTCTGCCTTACAAGTTTACATGTACACCATTTTGCTCTTAGTGATTGTAGGCATTGGATTGTCGTCCGAGACCATAATTTTCATCCCACATTTCTTGCAGTTTGGCACAGTGGTGCAAAATTGAAACAATGACACACACACACACGCGCGCACACACACTGTGTGGTGAACCTAAAAGTCTACTATATCCTTTTCCTGTAGCAGAAAGTCATATTTTTATGCCTTATTGATTATAATTTAAAAATGAGTTTAATTTTGTTTTCATGTGGGTTTTGTCCATCACAGAAATTATTTGAAACCAATTCTGTAGTAGATAAATTGAAAATGGAATTGGTAGCACTTGAACCTGAACTGGAAGAGAAGTCAGCAGCTACAGCAGAACTTATGGAGCGTTTGGTGAAAGAACAAAGTATGGCTGACAAAGTACGGCAGATTGTTTTGACTGATGAAGCAACGGTTAAGGTGTGTATAAAACTTCAATGATGAAGCACAGGCCCATGTGACCATTTGATGTGGACATTTATGTGTGTGTGCATTTGTGACCCAGTAAAGAATGCTATGCTCAGCCAGACCACCTAAGCTGGAGGAATATAAAAAAAAGGGAAAATTTTCCCTCTCCATGCCATGAAGGCATGGGGAGGGGTTGCAGAAATATAGCTCCATTCAGTCTTAAACTTGGCACTAGATGGATGCAAGTGATCAGCTTCACACCCCACCTTCTTTATTCCCAAAGAAAGAATGCCCAGTGCCCATTGTATAGGAGGCTGAGTGGGCTTTAGGGCCAGACCAAATACCATTAAGAAAAGTAAAACCTCTTGCTCTGCTGGAAATCACTTCTTCTTTCACATGTTTTCGGCCCTCTGCCTGCAAGTTTCTGCCCCCCCCCCCAAAATTATGATAGAAATATGTATGTATAAACAATTATACCAGTGGTATTATTGTTCATGATGACCGTTGACCAGCCACTATCAAAGAATATGCAACTGAGGGTTAGTAGGTTTAAATTTTGACTAGATTATAATACAAATTTTCCAGTAATTTGTTTTCTGTTTCCAGGCAAAAGCAGCAGAGACACAAGTTTTAGCAGATGATGCCCAGAGAGATATAGATGCAGCAATGCCTGCTATGGAAACAGCTACAAGAGCGCTAGAATCTATAAATGGAAATGATATCAATGAATTACGTATGTTCAACAAACCACCACACCTTGTCAAATATGTAATGGAAGCTGTTTGCCTTCTCCTGGGACAAAAGTATGTCTGTGTGATATGTTTTATTAGTGAATAAGTATGCTTTACAATGTAGCTTCTGTTCTTATAGAATACGTCAGAGCTACGGCGCTTTCTGTGTGCTGGAGTGCAGTTTGAAGGGAAGACTTAAAACAAGGATCATGTGGTGTAAAATTACTTGTGATACAAAACCATTACTTTCCTAGAATATGTAAAGGAATGGATTTCAAGGTGCTGAGGGCAGACACTGAGCAAGTTGGTACAAGTGTTAGCACCTGAGACTTGAGTTAGAGATGTGCGCAGTCCAGTCTCAGCTGGGCATTGACTATCCTGACTTAGGTTTTTTAATGGTTTTCTGTAGTCTGTTGAGGTAAATGCTGGGATAGTATATTAAATTAAGTTACATCCTTTACACTGCAGTTTCACTAGCAGTCATACAGCACTGTAGATTGTAAGTGGCTGACAGTGTTTTAATTAATTATGAGTAAATAAATAATAAGTTTTGCCCCAATAATACATAACTGTGATATGAAATTTGCGGATCTCGAACATTACTTTTGAAGCCACACAAAGGTTTATTTGTGCAGTGGTTATTAAAGTGAAATAGTATCATACTGTTCAATAAGAAGTTTAAATTTTTCCTTATGCAACCTTCAGACTAACAAAAATTGTACTATATTTTTGTGCATATATCAAGAGTTAAAATATTTCTTATGATACTAGGCACATTATGTATATAAATAATAGTAGTAGGCCTCCATTGAAAAAAAGGAACATAATATAAGATAAAGTATACATATACAGTATGAAATAATTACTTTCAACATTAAAGACAAACATTTCTGAGTTCAATAAAAGTCTTACCTTCACTTCTTATTTAGTTTTCCCCAAGATTTTTAGGTACATTTGCTAGTATGAAGTGGTTCTCTCCTAAAAACTTTCTTTGCCTAGGTTTTCATTAAACCTTAGTTGTGCCCATTATTAAGAAGGTAACGGTTTTTACCAACAGATTGGATTGGGCATCTGCAAAACTTATCCTGGGAGATACTAGTTTTTTGAAGAAGCTTCAAGAATATGATAAAGATAAGATATCTGATGCTTTACTTAAGAAGCTGAAGGAATACATTGATAATCCAGATTTTGCACCAGAGACAGTAGCTACACAGTCCAAAGTATGCAAATCCATTTGCATGTGGGTACGAGCACTTTACATGTATGCCGAGGTGTATAGAGTGGTTGAGCCCAAGAGGAAAAGGTCTGTAGATTTAAGATTACTGTGTGTGTGTGAATGTGTGTGTGGGGGGAGGGGCTCTTTGTGCATCTTATGAACAGAATGCAGTCTTTTTGGAACTGGATCTTTTTCCTTCATAAGATGAAATTAGTGTAGATCTAGATGGATTATCATTCTGAAGGAGGCAGTGGTTAAACTATGAGGACTGTATGCCAGTGAAGAAGAAGAACAACAACAAGAAGAAGGAGGAGGAGGAGGATGGGGAGGAGGAGTAGGGGGAGGAGGAGGAGGAGGAGGAGGAGGAATTGGCAGGGCAGCAGCTGTTCGGTTAGACCAGTTAAAAATTGCTTATCTCCATCAGTGGGCAAAAGAAAGTAATTTACTCAGTACCCGACTTGAATGATAGAGACTTATGTGTTAATGCTATTTTTATGACTTTTGAATTTTAATTACTCCATTGATGACTCAAGAACAATAAAATTGTCTCTTGAAAACAAAAGGCAGTTAAATTTGGTAATAAGTACAGTAATCACTGTCAAGGTTAGTACAATTAAATATTTTTCAAAGTATGTTACAGACTATGAAACCACAGAAGTCATAAAAATTTCAAGTTATGTACAATTGTAAGGCAACTATCATATCATTTATACCTGCACACTAAAATTCAAGGACTATATATATATATATATATATATGTGTGTGTGTGTGTGTGTGTGTGTTTTTTCTACCCCTCCCCCCCCCCCCCCCTCCCTCTTTCTCGTTTGAACTTCATTGTTTATAAAAGATATTATTGTAAAGAGA
>Ga0123352_10000928_pt1 | contig 37530 bp, 26 predicted proteins | sample TergutLab28metaG_FD_89700 | JGI IMG/M metagenome (GOLD analysis project Ga0123352, IMG submission 89700) | Labiotermes labralis P1 segment gut microbial communities from Petit-Saut dam, French Guiana - Lab288 P1 | ecosystem: Host-associated > Arthropoda: Insects > Digestive system > Gut ... | reverse complement strand
CTTGTGTAGAAGTGGTTTCCAAGATTTGCTTAGGGTCAGGCCATCTTCTCTGTTGATGTTGTGTGGGTGCATTTCAATTTCAGTAGCTTCCCTGATGAGCCAAACCATGTATCCAGTTTCAGCAGAGAGGGGTTTTGTGTCCTGTAGTTTGATAATGTGGTCATAGTTAATGCTGTGTTCTGCTACTGCTGATTTGTCAGGTTGAGCCAGTCTCATGTATCTGCTGTGCTCTTTAATTTGGAGTTGGATGGATCGACCGCTTTGTCCAACATAAACCTTGCCACATTCACATGGGATCCTGTATATGCCCGGTGTTCTTAATCCCAGTGCATACTTGGCTGGTGGAAGGTAGCTGAATACTTTTCTAGGTGATAGGGTGACACTTTTTATGTTGGCCAAACACAACATAAAAAGCATCGCCCTACCACCCAGAAAAGTATTCAGCTACCTTCCACCAGCCAAGGATGCACTTGGATTAAGAACACTGGGCATATACAGGATCCCATGTCGTCGCGTCCAGGAATTTTAATTTTGCCAAGCGACCACTTATTCTCAGCTATGGTTTAAGATGCAAAGTGCATGTGTGTGTGGACTTTGTCATTCGCCACAGGAAACGACACACATGCGCCAACTACACACCGTTCTTAGGGAGAATTTCTTGCTTACACCTTTGTTTAAAACTCTCTTTTAAGGGTTGCTTGACTGAAATGTTCTGTTAAGACAGCTGCAGTTTTGCTTGTATTTTGAGGGACTTATGACCACATTTGGTAGCGCGTCTGGTATAACCAATGCCCTATGACATCACTTGCCCCCAAATTCTGATGTTATTTAATCTAGGGGTTTAGATGCCTTGGGGGACATTCTTGGTCGTCACTTGCTACAGGAATCGCTGTCTGATCACATAGCCAAATTTTCTTTATTCTCCCTACAAGCGGTACTTACAAATTATTTAACAGTGCGCTGCATTATTTATCACCACGGCGCACTACATCGGTTATTTTATTATATTCTCCTATCAACGAGCTACAATAAACCAGCATTATCTACTCTCCAAAAGTGTGGTTGGAGTCTTGAATATCAATTCTGAACCAGTTTCCCTCAGGAACCAGCCGCTCGGTAAACACTGGCGTACCTGACTTCGACCATCACGCTCGGGATACAACAATGTGAATGCGGCAAGATTTATGTTGGACGAAGCGGTCGATCCATCCAACTCCGAATTAAAGAGCACAACAGATACATGAGACTGGCTCAACCCGACAAATCAGCAGTAGTGGAACACAGCATTAACTATGACCACATTATCAAACTACAAGACACAAAGCTCCTTTCTGCTAAAACCAGATACATGGATCAGCTCATCAGGGAAGCTACTGAAATTGAAATGCACCCACACAACATCAACAGAGAAGATGGCCTAACCCTAAGCAAATCTTGGAAACCACTTCTACACAAGCTTAAGGAAAGGAGACAGCCACCCAATATACAATAGTTTGACCTCACCCCGACATGCGCCCTTCTCCTTCACACCCTTCACAGCCTGTTTCTGTACTCTGAACCGCCCCTAACCTGTCATCCTCCTTCCTACAGGCTCAGGCTATTTTTGAACCAACCCTTTTCCTGTATAAATACTCCAACTTTTCTCAATCCAGTCATACTTCATACCTACCTGCCTACAAAGATGGAACAGACAGTGTTCCAAAACGTCGGCATATAAAATCCAGGCACCGGAGAATTACCCAGAAGAAAGCACACAACAAAACAAAAACCTCTTCATAAAACTCAGGATGCACACCATGAAATGCCAGCTTCATCACTAGTAATTTCCCACCCTGCAAAACATTTAACATGGGTAAATTTGGTGTCTCTAACAATGGTGTGTGACAACAAGCCAACCAGGTGTGATCTCAGGATTCTGCCACGACATAAATGAGATCTTCGCTCTTCTGGGATGTTATGCAATGTGGACTGGCTACTAATGTTTCAGGACAACTGATAAGTCTGATCTCCAATGGTCACTGACCAGTGACTGAGAATAGCTCCATCTAACGGGTCCACCAGATTAGGTGCTTTCCTTGCCTGAGGAGAGAAGCAGAGTAGCCTTCCAATATGCCATGTTACATTGAAAAATTAGATTAGGGACAAAATCCAAAAGAAGAATATTACATCAGTGAGTCGCACAACACTGTCAGATCCCTAACGTGTTCCATGAAACTAGTAAGATTTCAGGGAATGGCAGCATACATATTGGTATTTTCATTTTAAAAAGACGGTTGAACAGAATTATCATATCTGAAATGTTAACTATTTGTTCCAGATAGTGCCTATCAATAACTAGCAGTTCCTGACAAAAATACTGGCATGAATTGTAACCGGTCCGAGGGGTTCAAGTCTTGGACTAGGGCATCAAGAATATGAGAAGATAAACTGGTTGCCTAGCCATTATCCAGTTTAAATTATAAAGAAAAGTAAAGTTTTGTATTCAGTTTTGGAATGGCAGGAGGGGTTTAGCAGTTCAAACCTCTAATTGCTCTCCACACTTAAGCCCAGCAGGTAAACTGGGTAGAGGTCTAACACACCTCATTTCCATAAATGGCTTGAATTCTCTTGTATAGTGGTAGGTAGCTGTACATGGGTGATCCATTGTTCGAAAGATACTTTTCAGATGGGCTTCCCTGTAGGCTACCTGCTTCCTGACAAGGGACAGACATTCCAGAATGAGACACTCAGTTGTTAGACTTCAGAGAGTAAAGAACTGCAAAGTGAGCAGAGCTGTGAAGAGATTACAATGGCAACTCTGTCCTGATCAAAATCTTAAGTTACGTGTTTGTGTGTGTGTATGTGTCGTTTTATGCAATATAACAACCATCACATAGAGCGGCTTCTATTCCCCCTGTATATTCCCTGAGAAGGAACTGTGCTCACGACAAGTTTGCAAAGTATTGTAACCCCACAGTCGAGCAAATTTTAGGACGGATTCAAAATATAAGTTCCACTGTTCTGAATCTGAACCAACATTCACCTGTACAATATTATGGTTTTCCAACTACTGTGATCCTTCCAGCATATAAATCATGAAGAGCAGTGGTTAAGTATCTGCCATATTACTTCTTTTCATTGCCTGTTTTACACACACACACACACACAAACGCACATATTCATTCATACATGCATCCATCCATCCTTCTATGCTTCTGCCATTTACTCACCAGTCACCAGTGAGTGACATCCAGGAATGCTCTGGTGGCTTGGTCATGGTGATGGAATCATGTCTCCTATGATAGTGCTACTATACACTAGCTATGGTAACTACTTGCCAATCAACATGGCATATCAGCCCAGATGACTCAAACTTCAAAACAAGTGCTACCCAGTGAGCTTGCCCATTCCAGGTTTCATTCTAGGTACTGGCTCCCTTGAGATGTGTTTTATTTAAATCTTACATAGAAATTTTTCATAAATGTTTGCCTAAGCAAGTCGGCATCCTCCCTGCTCACTCAATTTCCCCTCAAGCTGCCAGACTGGCAACATACTGTTGCAGGTATGTTGCGTGTATGGGAGATGCACACACTGTGTGACAGAGATAGATATCAGCTGGCCAACAGAATTATTATGTGTGTGTATGTGTGTGTGTGTGTGTGTGAGGCATGGCACATTTTAACAAACTGGATTTGATGCTGGAATCAGGTGATACCTGGCTGAGCTGGAAACTAGTAAGGGTGTATTTTAACAAAAATACATCACCCACACACATTATTCAGAGTAATGAAGCAGCCATGGAAGGTGTACATGGTGTGTTTTTTTATGTAAGACACTGAGTGTTTTGTTTTGTGTGTCTTGATCATTTGAGGCAGTGCTGTAAGGTTATGCAGATAAAAAACAGTTTGGTGTGTGGACTCTCACGTGATTGACAGGCAAAGGCCTGTCTCACTGGTCACCTCCCAACCCCTCCATACATTCCTTGGGAGGGAAGAGAATCAAGCACCAATGAGTTTTGCAGTGAAAAGTGGAAAGCTGGTACACAACCAGGCACTAGAAGGATGCGTGCACTAGGATTACACTAACCTGTGATCCCACATACCCCACTTGCCCTATGGAACACCTAACCATAAACTTTCAAGACTGAGGTTTTGAAGCAATAAAATAGGAGCTCACAGGACCAAAGGATATGTGTGTAACATAACTGTCAATGTTACCAAAACTACCAATGTTTAACCATTGTGAATCCCAAGGTTAAACTTAATCAAAATCACATAACCCAAAATTTCCTCCTGCAATATATAAAGTCCTCACTTGACGTGTCATGACACCTCCGTGATAACAGTGCTGTGGCTTCTGATAACTTATCACAGTGATTTAGCTCGAGTCAACACATTCCTTGAATCACAAGTAAATGCTTCTGGAAACTGGCAAGTTCTGAAGAAAACAAAATAAAATATTCCGGCGAACGACTCTTAACTCTACACTTCTACTAGTTAAGAACACCATTTACAAACATTATATTATAACTGTACAATTCAAGCAAATGAAACATTACTGTTTGTGCGGGATATTACAGTAAGTTTTTCATACCGTATCCGAGATATAAAATGTAGATACATTGACGGAAAATCTTCGGACAAGAATAACACATATTTACTTCAAAGATTCCCAATGAAAAGCGAGTAATTACAATGTATGCCACATAATTAAACGATGCACTTTCTCGCATACGAGTTCGAAGACATTATTTATATGCCTAGCAACATAATGCAATATCGGGAAAGCCTCCAGTTTTAATCAGTGAATTAAAATAATATATAATCCCACAAACACGCACACTTCTGCGTCTACTTACACCTTAAACAACGCAAACAGCACACTTCTCAAACAACCAAACCACTCCGCGGCCACAAATCAGCCATTTTGTATGGGCATGGTCAAGGTTACTATATACAAGTGTCTAATTCTCAGAGAGTGTTACCAGGAATCATTCGGAAATTCATGTTATGGTCTACTAAGTTAAGCATATGACACCGTACAGTCTAGTAGGACGTTACCCTGAAGACAAGGGCGGTAAAATGTTGGTATCTTATAACAGCATTTAACTTATAGGTTACTTCACGACGAATTAAAGTTTTATTGAACTCTTCAGGGACTTCTTGTAATTATCATTTGCCCATGCATTAGGCCAAAGTACAGGAAGCTACATATACTTTTCTCCTCAGAAACCATTCTTTACTTCAAACTTTGGCTTTCATTTGACACTGTGTTGGAAAAAGAATATTGATAAATTGGTAACACAGCCAGAAGTGTAACAGTTAACCCTTCCTCCTTCCCCTTTACATACAACCCCGTCATATCAGAATCATGTCACAGCTGCACAAATCATGCAGTATAATTGCAATGGGAGGAAAGACAAAAGGAGCTATCACAACAACTGCGAACTAGCATACTGTGTTTACCAGTTCAGTGTAACTAACTCTATGCTCACTGACTTGATCAACCAAGTAATAGTTGAAGATTACAAACCTGACCTTCCACATTATGCAACAAACAAGTTCAATACAATGGCACAGAATTCATTCAGTCATATTGTGTAATACAATTCAATCTGTATGTTCAGCCATTCAGTTTACTCACCAATAAAAACAAACGTATTGGTAGCTTTATAAAATTTGGGACCACTGAACACAGACACGGTGTCACATAGACTGAAACCTGCTTGTGCATGTAAACTTTGCATAAGCAAAGAGACAAACACTGCATGAATGGTTCAGCCATCTACAGCAGCTGGTTGTCTTTAGAGGGCAGTGCCAAAGTTCATAATTTGGAGCTTCAAAATAGCTTTGCTTACTGGATCCAACTGAGTAGGCTCAACAGTATCACCAATCTGATGACAGGGACTGATCCCCCACCCAGAACACAGTGATATTTTTATCATACTCTATTATTTTTAACACCGGATGCTGTACTTAGTCCATAAACCCACAACATGCCCAAGTTTGATCCTGTATGTTAATGCACCCAACATCAAAATGTGAATATGCAGTTCATCAAAAGTGGTAATTTGATCCTTCCCTACTCACTGCTTTCTCCCTGTCTAGCACTGTATGATTGGTATCTGCATCCATATGAGCAGAAATGGTTGAAGGATTTTTCACTTCAAGTATACAGTACATTTTCAAGCAACTTTGAGGATTAACATCACAAAGGTACATGTTGTGGCCTCCAGAAATGTTTTTACGACTGTATGAATGCTGAGAGCCTTGTCTAACTGCTGAAGGGTGGTAGTTAGAAAGCAGTGGCACCTAAGGTATTCATAATGCCGCTGCATTCAAGATGTACACTCCTGTCCTATAACTTTTGAAGCTATGACATATGTTGCCTGCACTACTTCTGCCTTATAGCAGCTAACTATCCCTTACTGAGAATGATGCTTCAGGACAGAACTTTCTAAATATGCACAAATAGCCTTTCATAATAATGACAGACTCCTATGAACTGCCATGTGCCATTAGCTCACGACACAGAGAAGCACAGCTAACATCATAGCAGTATGCATACACAGTACTGTTCCACAGTCACCTGCATGAGGTTTTGCAACAGATCTCATGCTTCTAGTTGTAATAAGCCCAGTGTACAGTACTCAAAAGCAGTTTCAGACACTGTTCAAAGCTGGATATAAAAAGATTTTTCTTGTATAAAAGTTGAATATTGAATAAGGAGGCACAGAAGACAAGCAGGGGGTGGTCGTGGGACGTGGGTAAGAGGCTAGAAACTTAACATAAAAAAAAAATCAACATTCTGTGAGATGTTACATGGACCTTGAACTTGGATCAAGGATTTTATGAGAGGGAAATGTGGCTTGTAAAGGGAAGAAGACAAATGCATACAGGGTTGTGGTGGGGAAAACTGAAGTAAAGAGGTCACTTGGAAGACCCAGGAGCAGATGGGAGTATACTGTTATAATTGATCGTAAATAAATAGGATGAAGGGTGTGGACTGAATTCATCCAATCTCAGGACAGAGACAAGTGGTGGGGGCTTGTACGCATGGCCATGAAACTTCGGGTTCCATAAAGTGCAGGGACATCCTTGACTAGCTAAGGACCTGTTAGCTTCTCAAGGACTTTGCTCCATGCAGTTTGCTAGTAGGTTCCAAAGTGAAATGTGTGAAAGTAATGAACAGCAATAGACTAACAAAGACTGATTACGAAAGTTCATATAGCAGTACACAGATTTATTCTAAGAATTTGTTTGTTATTTGGGGCTCTGAACTGTAAAAGTATAACACATACAATTTCTTATGTGCTACATTCCATACATATCAAGGCCTTAAAAATCTAGGCCATGAAGAAGAATGCCTGCATTTAAATACCATCTGCTCCCAGGTTAAAGCAATTAGTGACACTGGAGTGACAGAACTCAATGCATATTTATATTTGTGTGTATGATCATAGAGTAAATGAATAATACAGGATATACAAATTACAACGTGTCAGGAGTTCAATGCCTTTATTTTGAAATGTGTGTATGACACTACAAATATAACATTTGTTATAGTTCTTATAAAACAGTTATCATGTTAAACTTTATCCATGCACGGCAGCTTGCAGTGAAACAAACTATTTAAGCTGTCAGCTATTTTCATTTTTCAAAATACAGACACAGCACTGAAATTCTGTACATCACACTCAAGAGAGAGTCATCATCATCATCATCAGGTAATGAGAATTATGTTTGGCACAGGTAAAATTAATTTACCATGTGAGAATCTCAAGGTGGGCTAGTAACATGAAGAATGTTTAGTACCTCTAATGAGTCACATAGTCCTGCACAAAGTCACCAGTTCACATTGTCCTCTAAAGCTCAAGTGTTCATAAGAAGCAGGAGTGTAGCTCAACAACATTACCACAGTTTGCAGTTACAAAGTGTCATTCTAATGTTCAAATGTAGATAGCGTTATTACAACTATCACAAGAAACGGACTTACAGACTGGCAAGAGTATGCATACCACACAATTCTGCATGATATGTTAAAAAGAAACAGTAGTATCAAGTGCCAATACATGCATAGCAGGAACACTGCAATGAAGTACACACTGACGATAAAATGTGAAATTTATGCTCCAAAATTTTTTAGAATGCCCTTGTTTCACACTAAATTCCCACAAAATGTTACAGACTCTTTATCAAGAAGTAAACTTTGATCATTTTAAATGTCAATAATTACATTTATTCACATTCAAAATTAGTGAAAAGTATTTTAATCATGACACGTAAATGCATGCTGCAAAACACTACATATTGTGGCAGCACATGTATACAGCATAGGTCTAAGACAATATCAATGTGACAATAAATTCTTAGTTCAAAATTTCACCTGAGTGTCATCAGTGAAGTGAAAAGACACAAGCAAATCTATTTCTCTAGAGGAGCATAATTTTGAAAAGGAACTTCCACAGGTTATAAAGGCAGCAGCAACTCAGCAACTGCATTTTGTTTCAAAGTTCAATGGCAACAAACAGATACTACTGGATACTAGGACGTCTGAAGGCGGGCAATTTGACTCTAAAGCGACAGAGATCTTGCAGCAGTAAAGGATGGACTAGGAGATATAATATAGCTAGTGTGCACCTATGCCATTCACAGGAAAACATGTCTCTACACACATTACACTATTACAGAACAGTTCTTACCATTTCCATCTAGTTTTGGGAACAGACCACTTACATGCCATTCCTACAAATTCTATGTGTTGCCAATTTTTGGCCATGACCAGCTAACACACAGCATGTACACTAATGCTACAGCCAGGATTGCCAAACATTTCATTTTCACCAAAGAAGAAGTCTACACATAACGGTATCTGATCTTGTGCAAAACATTCATCAGTAAGAAAAACACAGATTATATTTTGGACTCAACCAATTAAGCTCAGCACACCTCTAACAATTGCAGCTAGAACCCTTGTTTCTGTGACAGTGTATGAAAAACTGAACTTATACATATCTAAACTAATAAAAGGCTAAAAAACGTTCAATCCTATTCTTAACATTCATTGTACACATCTTAAATAAACTTGCATGTATGACTACATCTACTTAAATCACAGCAAAGTTTTTAAACAAGACACATAACATACGTACAATGTAACATGGAGGCGCGTTCACATAATCACTGTTGCCATGGAAAAGTGGTAAGTATTCAATAAAATGAGTGTCTGTATTCTTCCATCTTTTCTGCATCATATTATATTGTCATCTGTTGCCTGTACGGTTCTACTATACTTTCTGACATTATCTCATAAATGGTCTATTGCTGTGAGGCTGACTCAACCTTCAACAAAAATGAGTATCAGGGATACCTCTTGGGGAGTAAAGGCGGCCGGTGCATAGGGCTGACAACCTTACCACCTTCATGTGTTGACTGCTAGTAATTCTGGGAGCCTCAACCTCCTGGAACCCTACAGGCCTATCCAGGCCTGGAATGGGATAGCTTCATCTTTACCTTTACCTCATAAATGGCATAATTTTTGGAAAAAACTTTAATTAATATAAACGTGTGTTTTGACTCTTTCTACAACATTAGTGTAAAATATTTCTCATGCTAAGAAGAATTAAATGAGATATCATAGATGTACATAGGTCTTCATGTAATGTACCTGTTATTCTTGTCAGATCGTAATCAAACCTCACCTTTCTAGACAGATTTAAAAAAAAATACTCAAACACAAAATTTTGTGAAAATCTGTCCACTGGGAGCTGAGTTGCTTCATGTGGATGGAAGGACACAAGAATGGACACAATGAAGCATATAGTCGCTTTTCGTAATTTTGCAAACGCGCCTAAAATTGGTTCTATTTAATACAAACTGTCGGGCAAAAACGTCCAAGCTTAGAGTATGAAAATTGGGGTAATCAACAGTATGAAAAATACTTACGGATAAGGATTCAGGTCTTCCAGGATATTGCACTATTGTTGGGCACGTTGCCCGTGATGTTCCAAGGGAACACAGTGCCTTCATCGTCAAGGGCACAGTGGTCCATGGCACTATGCTCCTTAAAAACGTTTGGAACCACTCACCCAACAGCACAGTGTTGTATTCCAGAAGACATGCATCCTCAGAAACCATTATGTGAGAACCTCATATATTGAAAGCTTCAGTATCTTTTAAAGGTGCCCTTTAACTATGGTTCCTTGTAGGACTAGCATAAACTTTTGCTCAACACATCTTCCCAGGTTCATCCTTAGGTCTTTACAAATCAACCATAAGCAAGCAGTCTTTCAATTGAAACTGCTCTCATAATATATTAGTTGCTTTTCACTGCCCTCTTCCTTAATTCCTGACTCTCCTTCTGCGTCCTCGCTTCACTGTCAAAACAAATAAGTGCAGTTAGAATTACATTCTTAGAAAATTGTACGTAGTCAAACACAACTGTGTCACATGAGGTGTATTTAATGACTATACAATGGACAACTACATGTTTCGGCCTGTACTGGCCATCTTCAGGTTGTCTTCGGGGAACTTAAGATCTTACTATAAGCATGCACACGCACATGGTGTAGAGATCTCTACATACGGGCCTTATTAGCAAGAACAACAACAAAAACATGAATCTAATAAAACCAACACAAAACAAAAACAGATACAGAAAAATAAACCTGCTGTGTTGGTTTTATTAGATTCATGTTTTTGTTTTTGCTAATAAGGCCCGTATGTAGAGATCTCTACACCACGTGCGCGTGCATGCTTATAGTAAGATCTTAAGTTCCCCGAAGACAACCTGAAGATGGCCAGTACAGGCCGAAACATGTAGTTGTCCATTATATTGTCATTAAATACACCTCATGTGACACAGTTGTGTTTGACTACATACAGTTTTCCCAGTTTCACACACACAAAGGGGATGAATCACTTCTTAGATTACATTCGTATATCACAGAATGAGAAATAATTCCATACAAAATTCTATAATATAATTTATAATAGTTACCATGATGCAATCTGTCATTAGATTTTATTTCACTTGGTTTGACTAGTGGTTCGCTATTGTCATCACCATTCAGTTCCACATCAGAGTATATGTAGCTCTCATCACTGGAGCTTGTGAGCCTATCTTCAGGAATTTTTGCTGTCAAAAGTTCAGTCATGTCATCCAAAAGAGCATCATTTGGGTGGATATCATAAATATCTGATCCGCTCCTAGAATATAACAATTCAACATGACAAACAAAACTGCAGCATAATGAAAACAATACATAATAAAATTCTATATCCTACACGCTTCCTAATCAATCTAAGCTTCAATATATATATATATATATATATATATATATATATACATATATAAAGGTAAAGCAGTCCCATTACAGGTCTGGAGCGGCCCAAAGGGTTCCAGGAAGTTAAGGTTCCCAGATTTCATGACAATGGCACAAGGATAGTGGTAGGTTGTCAGCCTTACGCACTGGCCGCCTTTGCCCCCAGGAAATATTCCTGGTACTCATTTCTGTTAGGGGTTGAGTCGACCCCAGAACCATAGTGGGATCGGAAGGATCCAATGACACGAGCTGGGATCGAACCAACGACCTTCCGATTTGTAGCACAGCACCTTAACCACTGTGCTACCACGGTCCCCATATATATATATATATATATATATATATATATATACTGAAGCTTTTAAAATGTAATTATATTTATTTTAAATATTTAGTTTACATGAATAATATATATATATATATGTCAATAAATAGCAACATTAGTAACTATAAGGCCAAAGGATCAAAAACTGAAAGCATAACATAAACAAGAACTAAAGAAATGACAGGGTAACACCAGATAATCACCTGGATCAAAGTCAGCATATGTATACCATAATTTTACATATTTCTAAATGTCTGTGAATAAGTTTATGGCAGTATTGTAAGGTACTGTGTACTGTGTGGTTCACAACACACAAAACAGTTAGCAGGTCGTCTCAGGCTCCATATCAGGTAAGAGGGAAGGGTACCTAATGTGCGAGGCACGTTCAGCACAGCAAGTCAACCAAACTAGGCTGAGACAAATGATGAAGTATGCTGAAGGGATAATGCTTCTGAATTATATTCAGGAAATGGCTGGTTCATATCTTTGCTGAGACACAGATAACCATAACTAACACTTCTCAATGTTTTCCGCAGTCTCAGGAACTAGCAGGATAGCAGGTCTCGTTTTTCTGTCCACGTCACTAATCACTATCCATCTGATCAATCAACAGCACACAAACTGAATTAATGAAAGTAGCATTAAATAAACTGCAAATAGTAAAGAGAAACTGATTTAAAACTTCTATTCAAGAAGTTTCCTTGTTCACTGCAGAAGACAATGTGCCCTCAAGTGCACTGCTGACCTGCTTCACAGAATATCAAGAACTAGTGAGCAGAGGATGTGCATAAATTGTTTATGGATATGTATGCTTTTGGCAACTAAATATAATACAAATTCTGTAATACAGGTCTTTGGATTAATGTCATACCATCCGTCGTGCACCCAACACTGGTTTAACATATTACAGAGTTCTGATTGGACTTTCACTACCAAGAAGTATGTCAATGTCAAATACACAAGTCTCGTACCAATATACAATCATTTTGTATTGGGGTTTTATTATTTTATATCATAATAAAAGGAAAGTTCCAATAAACACTCCATATGTTAAAAAGCTATCAGCACACAGTATTTTAGAGATCTACCCGGAATGGCACTTGTGTTGTTCTGACATCAAAAATTACACTTGTGTTTTTCATACATTACAGATGGCACGTGTTTTCTTTACACAACACAAATGGTACTTGTGCTCTTCCCACATCACAAACATGGCTACACATTAGTACTGGTAAAGACAGGATATTGAGAAGTAACAAGATGGGGGAAGAGGTCTCCTACTGTATGATAATCAAACAGAATTTAAAGGAGACAGTATTGGCGCACGCAAAATGATTGTCATCTTTAACTGAATTATGGGGCAAAACATGTCTAGCTTGCAAATAGGATTACAAACCAAACACAGCTCAATCATTACAATTCTTGAAATAGAAAATATTCTTGTTTTCTTACCCATCATTTGATCCGGCTTTAATATGGTAACTTTCATGTCTCGGAGGTGGCCGTGGTTGTCGTGGAGGCATTTCTAGTGTACTCTCACCAGAGGTATTGAAGCTTATAGGCTCTTCCATGTGAAATGCTTGCTCAATTTCTGGTTTTTTCTCCCACACTTCTTTGAAAAAGGGTGTGTAAAATGCAGCTATAACAGGAAGGAAAGTATTGAAGAGGGAGGCATATTTTAACATTTTAAATGATATGGTTATTTTGAAAGTTCAAAAGTGAATAAAGAAAATAAATATAGGATTTATTCTGCAACAGTCTTATAACAGGAAATTTAATGTCCTTCTGTATTCAGTAGCAAATGGCAAACTATAAATTACAATTAAGTGATGAAAATGGCAACAGACACATCAAACAAAATATTTTGGCTATTTCCATCACCAACTCTTTCTGATTACCATAGTACAGTAAACTTTTAGAACTTCGCAGATTTCTTTATAAAATAAAACCAAACAAGCACATGTTCGCATTCTCACTGAACACTGAACTGAATCTCCAGTTACAAGGTTGAGCAGTCCAAGAATAATATGGACACACACACATTCTTTGAAGACTTGAGGTCTTCTGAGGTATGAGTGTCACTGGGCAAACAGTTCCCGATGGACTCATACTTGGCCCTAGAGATGAAGGGACCATGACCGGACTCATACTTGGCCCTAGACATGAAGGTATCATGACCCTTTCAAATGCCTGGAACTATTTACCCAACAACAAAGTACAACATTCTACAAGACCACCATCATCCATAACATGGCTGTGTGAACCTCACATCTTGCATCATCCTTCATTTCCTGTCAACACATTTCATTCTTAATTATAATACATGTGTCCACACTGAGGAGTCTAGCCACTGGCTTCTCACCATGGAACTATGGGTTTAATGCCAGTGCAGTCCACGAATGATTTGTCGATTATAAAGAGCTCCATAATCATTCACTCATCCATGCATCATCTGGCAGGTGGACAATAAGGCTATTAAAGCTACATAAGCGTAAAGGAATATGAACTAGAGAGTGTCCATTTTATCTACTTATTGATCACATCAGCTGTATCGCATAGACAGCCTTGCATCTGCCGGCATATTGTTGGAAAGCTTTTGTTTTGGGGGCCACCACAGAAGGGACGCTTGTATATGCTATGGACCTTTCCGTGTTTATAAGTGAATGTAGAAGCATTTTAGTGCATTCATGCAGAGACTGCAAGATTGAAAGGCATGTTTTAGATACCATAGTGCTTGGAAACTACTGGCCTCAGTAGCAGATGTTTACTGCAAGTAGAGTATGTTTCAATAAAGAATGAAAGTTAAGTTACAAATAAATAAATAAATAAAGAAACAAACAAACAAACCACCACTTACTCTTCTGCTGACACGATGATACAGATGTCATAAAATGTGCTTTCAAACGATCTGCTGTGGCATTCCCTTCTGTTATAAGGAGGTGGCTCAAGTCATTGCTGAAGAAGGCGTTTGCACCTCCTGTGTCAGTCACTGCTAGGACTTGGATTGGTAAATTGGGAATGTTCATTGAAAAAGCACTGGAGAAGAAACACAGAAAACAAACATCACTTTCAAATGCCAAATACTGGGCAGATGTAAAGTTTTCTGGAATTTATGGAACAGTGTTTACAACAGCTACTCATCCCCATCCTGTGCCAAGAGCATCCAGTCTGCACCACTTCACTGTACCATCATCCATCTAACTATGCCTAGGTTTTCCAAGTGGTCCTTTCTATTCATATTCTCTGACGTGACTTCTGTATGCATTTCTCAATCCCCACACTTGAATAGGAAGAAAGTGTCCATTTAGAGACAGAGCACCACATCCCAGAACACCTGAATTGTCAGCAACAAAGCTGCGAGAACCTCAAATCTCATAACAACCGTAGAAACCTTACAAATAAACTCTTTTGTGTTGTGTTATTAAATAATACATAAATTATGACATCTTCGTCCTCCCCCCATGTTCCAGAAGTGTTTCCTGTGGACTGGTAGATAATGGTACAGAATGTAGTAACCATAAAAATATACTGGCACTTTGGTGTGTGTGAAAGAAAGAAAGACAAAGACAGAAAAGACACTTCATGCTTTTGTGCAGCCATCATGTGATGTGCACGCATGGTGGTGCCAATCTGAAAAGTATATTTAAACTTTGTGCAGCTTGTTTACGTCTATGCATAGCATGTAAGCATCTAAAACCTTGCGTATTATAATTACTCAATGGGATGGATCTGTACACATGTAAACTATTCTTATAATAAAACCAACTAGATGCACTAATTTCTGAAATTTATTTTTGGAATAAAACCACATGTTTCAGACAGTTACTCTGTCCCTCATCAGGAGTTTTTCACTGTACACACAGCAAACCTGTATGTATTGCTGTGTGTACCGTGAAAAACTCCTGATGATGGACAGAGGAACTGTCTGAAACATGTAGAGTTTTATTCCAAAAATAAATTTGAGAAATTAGTGCATCTAGTTGATTTTATTATAAGATTTTATCACGATGCACGGTCACCTGAACGTCAAAAACATGTAAACTATCTACGCAATACCATTCTCTTGTTCACTTGCGAGTACACAACACTTACTTAAGGGTTGCCAGTGATGCTCGTCTCTTGGCTGAATACACCAGTATGAATCCATGCACCAATTCTTCTCGAAATGCGTTCGCACCATGAAATGATGAAACAATCACCTCTACTTTCCTCTTTGAGTCATCGAGGAATGTTTCTAGAATGATACTGCGGTCTCCACTTAAGAAACAGCACTGGTGACTCAGCAGAGGACCCAACACATTTTCTACTGAATATGGGTCACCACAGAACATGCACATAATTATCCTGCAATCAGATTAGACAGTCAATTCAGGATTCAATTTCTACCGGAACAGGGATTTTGTTTGACAGGTTTGATCTTCTCACTGATGATTACAGAGACACACCACTCTTCACGTTACTGGGGTACAAACCTGTCCTCACACAGCATCTCACACTGATAACTTTACCTCCAGCACCACAGAATGCACTGGGCACTGATCGTTACATGACAAAAATGTCACATGCTATGGCAAGCAGTCCCATTAAAAAAAAATACTCTGTATAACACAGATTATTAATGTACACTCTATTGCTTAGCAGTTTTTGTGGGGGGTTTTTGCTTTAATTTGGACACCCTGTACCCATCCCTGTACATCATTCTGTTGGCAAAGTCACAAAAGCAGTCTCACCTGATGTCAGGTTCAGAGCATTCTAAAATGGACTGATACACATTCAGGAAAACAGCTCGATGCTGAATGCTTTGAATAAGCTGTCCCATAGCCTCAGCTATCAATGATGGTGTAAATCGCTGTCCAGGAGCTATGATATCATCCAATGAAACGTCAATGAACGGACACTGTAAACTAAAAATTATTTTGTAAATTTACAATATTCACACTATAATTACTTCCATTATTGCACAATCCAAATTTTTTCAGTCAAAAAAAAATTAGATTTCAAGATACTTCCACAAGCTGAAGTCAGATGTCAATAAGTGACATGTATTCTTTACTCTCTTTTTCAGAACTGGTGTTTTAGCATTTAACACATGTGAAAGGTGCACATATGAGTCACAATGCATAACGGTAACAAATGCTCTGTTGTTAAAATAATCACTTGAATTTGATCTGATATGTGGGCAAGTACACTCAGCCACAGTGAAACCTGATACATTTTTACACAAATACCTACAGCATTAAATGCAAAAAACAGAACTCTTTAGTGTCCACTTAAGGATCTATTGTACCAATGAATCCAACTGTTTCTATAGGATGTATGGAATGCACTATCACATGTGCATTTCCACAACACATTATCCTCCTAGCCAAGACACAAAATATACCTGTCAGACAAACTCTGTCCCTCCTCACGAAGCCTCAGTACCTCACTTTCATCAACAGATCGATCAGGAAGAAACAAGATCACGATTGGCAACCCTTGGAAAGGCAATCTGTCATCCTGTTCCAAATTGGACAGCAGTGTTTTCTCAAGACTATCTCTCACATATTCAAATGTTTCTGGATTTGAATATACACAAAAACAGCCTGTAAATAAATCACAAGCACGATATTACCTTTGTGTTTAAAAAATACACTTGGAGAATAGTACACAAAATGGTCCCCATTTTATCACCATCCAGTCCTTTAAGCACATCCAGTTTTGCAGTTTTATTGTAGCATCAAGAACAAAATTAACTTACCATTTGGCAAAAAGTCTGTCCCTTTAAACGAATTTTCAGGTAAACTAACATCTCCATCAATAATTCTGTAGTCAAGAGTGTAGAGATGGCAGTCTAATTCATATTCATCTTCGTCACACTGAACCTGTAAATAAAATTTATGCATACTTCCTACTCAAAGAAAAATATCTTACTTGTTCCCAGTAATTAGCGAAGTGAGAAGACAGTACATTTATGATTACAGTGTCCTAGGACTTGATGAATCGCATCTCAGCCAATGCAATATCTGACGTTCTCACAGCCATATTTTTTAAGATTCATGTTCCAACTGAACATTTTTGGTATAGTTGTTTCTTAGGTTTGCTTGCATCAGTTATGTATGGTTCATGGCCATGCGTTATAAGTTTAATCTGTCAACGTATGTTCAGGAACCGTTGGTGATGGGTAGGAGGGGTTGTACAGGGAGAGATTTAAATGGGGAAACAGTTGGCTGCAGATAACGGATGCTAGCAGCCCAGCGAGAAAGCAGTCACGTACGAGAGTGATGTAAGTGAGGGAGACCTGTGAAATGACTGTTATTTTACTGAAAAATGATTTAGTTGTTTAAATGTATACAGCACAATTTTTTTACATCAAGAATAAAATTAATAAATAAAGCAATAAGTAAAAAGGAAAATAACTAAACTACATGTGATTTGGTGAACCACACCCATCTCCCGAAACAGGTTCCCCTACCAGACTCAACATGTCGGGACAAACAATGTACATAGGGTGATCATTAAAATGTCTTCTGGGATGTGATACCATGTCATCAAGTGATCAGGTAAGCGGCTTTGGTGTTCTAGGGGTAGTGTGCTGCCTTTAAGTACCCAAGTTCGCGGGTTCAAACCCGGCCGAAGCCGTCAGGATTTTTCAGGGCGAAAAATCCTCAGCATGCATTCTTTCAGAAGGGATGTAAAGCCGTGGGTCCCATATTGCAGATTTGTGGCATGTAAAGATCCCTAAATTGACGTGGAAGTCACAATTTCAGGCAAAATTACCGGTTAATTCTCGCCCACATAGTTCCACCTTTCACTACTAGGATCTCTCGCGTTGTTGTGGAAGTGGGGGTACCTGGCGGTGAACGTTGGAATGTCCAAACAGGCGAGGGGGATAGAGTGAGTACAATAAGCCTGCTAGGCTGCAGTACATCTGTGGCATTAGCCACGGGCCCTACTGACGAAGAAGAAGAAGTGATCAGGTAGTGAGAGTTCATAGGATCATTGTATGTTCATCAGACAAAGGCACTATGATGCTTCAAAACATCAGGCATTACACACACAATAACAAGGCATCACATCCCAGACAACTTCATTCTTCAGCACCATGCATCTTGAAACAGCAAGGCTAAAAATCGCACGCCGTCTGGGCACATAGCTGATTGTATTTTTTTGCCTCCATAGTGTAGCGCACGTAACTGTGCTGTGTGTTGTGATTGCACATATTACAATCTGATGCTCAAATAACATGACAACAGTGCTACATTCTTCCATCCAAAATACGGATTGCTGTGCTGCACACAGGCCGCTTAAATCATCAAGTCCTAACAGGAGTGCACTGTGGGCGACTGATGGGGGGAGATGGGAGAGGGATTTTATAATAGCAAGTCTATAAATATAATAATATTCATCATAAATGCTGCAGGTATAATGGAAGTATAAAGAGTGGAATCCTTCCCGACAATCTGAAGATTTAAATAATGATGGTTTTTTTTAAATTTCACACCATACAGTAAAGATTAGTTCTGCATCATGTGGAAAACCAGTAAACAACCATCATCTGTATAAAAACCACCTTGGAAACCTGAAAACCTATAATCTAATGGTTGCTCAGCTAGTCAAGAAACGTTTTCACAAGTGAGTGCCACTGATCATCAACCAACACCAGATGAATCCAGTGAAGACAACAATAAGGATGCTAAAACTCATGTGTGACATAGCTGTGACAGCAGCCATTAAGCAATTAACGGTCCCCAATTATGCTGTAACAATTTCACTTGCAGTAACTTTGCCCCTGGCTCATTTCACAGCAACAGACCAGAAGTGCACAGTACTTCATGGTAAATAAATGATTATCAAATGATCTACATCTACCTCAAGAACTAAAAAATGTGGTGACATGCACCATCTAGTACCAACAGGAAACCCTATGAGCCCCACATACAATCTCAAAGAGAAATATTTTGTCTCATCACAGTATGTTACCATGCAACATAGGCCAAATGTGGTAGTCTGGACAAAGCAATGGTAAATTACCAGCTTGGATATGGTAACGGTGCAGGTAAGGGCTGCCCTGTGCATGCCATGAAGGCACATAAGGGGAGAAGAGGTACAGCTCCACTTATTCTTAACCTTGGCACTAGATGGAGGTGAAGGGTGAAATTAATGCCCCCGCCACTTTACTCCTGGGAAAGGACCCCATTACCTTTTGAATAGGAGGCTAAATAGTCCCAGAGGAGAAGAGAAAAATCTCTTGTCCCTACCTGCATTTGAACCCCAGGCTATCCAGCCTGAAGCCTAGTACTATACCGATTGTGTTATTCTGCCTCCAGTTAGATATGTAAGAAGTGTTACGCAAGGGACTGAACCAGCAGGACTGAAATATGGTTCTATGCATACATACCCGAATTTCACTTGATAATTCCTCTGCCAGACCATCAATTCCTAAAATAACTAAATTCAATTGATTATTGTCAGAATTCAACCGCCACTGACTGCTGTGATTCCATGACGATGGCCTGCAAACAGCATATGAAACAGCGTTATGTTATTTGAGAACAACTGATTACTACTGATATATGTACTGCTAGGTTTACCATTAAAAACCCTACATCTTGCCCACACAGTGTACTTCTGTGATCGATGTGACTCTTACAATAAACAGCAATCATTTCCTGATATAGCAGTCACAAAATTGTCTTTATAATGGTAGCACTCTGAGTTTTTTGTGAGGTACTGATTGAATCTTTGTATATAATATAGACTAATCTTAGTTTTCATAGAGCTAAATGGCATGTCAAGTATATAGGACAGTGCCTGAAATTTGTTACTACAGTCTGTCACTAAAATGTATTGAACAACTTCAGTGTTGGTGGCATTCCACTGCTACCTGTTCAATAATAACTGATTTTTTATCAGTGTTTTTTCTCCAATATTTCCCAAGTTCGCCGGGGCCCAAATTTACCAAGTATGTTCAGTCATCAAACATATAAAACTACTAGTTTAACTGCGACATATCAATTTTTAATGATGGGTGTACATGAGTAACATCAACAACATTCACAAGGATTAGAATTAGTGGTTTCACCTGAGGAAGGAAGCAGATTGCATCCAAAATGTGGTGTTTTGTTTTTAAAATTCTGACAATGGAAAAAGTCCTTATGAATGTTCTTGGTATTACTAAGAGCTTAAGTTCATAGTACAGGCAGCGCTCACTTAACTTTGCCCCAAACAACATTGCTTCACTTTACTGTTGGCAAATTTTAGCAATCAAACATCTGATGAATCTAGATCAGACTTGGATTAACATTGTTTTTACTAGCAGCTGGTTGGATCTCACTGGCTCAGTTGTTGTTGCTCCCTTCTTTGTTGCTTCATGCTATGTTGTAATTTAGAGAAACATAACCCCAGCTTTATATGAGTACTTCCTGTACAACATTTATTATCAATATATCTGTAAGCCCTTGTGCGCAGTTTATATGAGTACTTCCTATACAACATTCATTATCAATATACCTGTGAGCTCTTGTGAACAGTTTATATGAGTACTTCCTGTACAACATTCATTATTGATATACCTGTGAGCCCTTGTGCACAGTTTATGAGTACTTTCTGTATAACATTCATTATCGTTATATCTGTTAGCCCTTGTGCACAGTTTATGAGTACTTTCTGTACAACATTCATTATCGATATACCTGTGAGCCCTTGTGCACAGTTTATGAGTACTTTCTGTACAACATTCATTATCGATATACCTGTGAGCCCTTGTGCACAGTTTATGAGTACTTTCTGTACAACATTCATTACTGATATACCTGTGAGCCCTTGTGCACAGTTTATATGAGTACTTTCTGTACAACATTCAATATCGATATACCTGTGAGCCCTTGTGCGGAGTTTATATGAGTACTTCCTGTACTACATTCATTATCGATATACCTGTGAGCCCTTGTGCACAGTTTATGAGTACTTTCTGTACAACATTCATTACTGATATACCTGTGAGCCCTTGTGCGGAGTTTATATGAGTACTTCCTGTACAACATTCATTATCGATATACCTGTGAGCCCTTGTGCGCAGTATTCGCTCGATGAGTGCATCCATGCAGTTAGGGAAAGCTGGACAGTGTTCTCTTATTGGGCAATGAACAAATCCTAAATGCTGAAACAGCATCAGCTTTCTGTCCTGGTCTATTCGATCCAATGCCTTGTACCTAGAAACAAAACCAGTTACAAAATGCACAATACAGACTGTAGCCTTTCTTTTTTTCTTTTTTCTTTTTTTTTTTTTTGCATGAACATTTTACAGTTGCAACAACTTCCTGTTCTAAAATTTGATGATGATCAATGTCACTGTCATTAAATTTGTCATGGCATTTTATATGAAGTGTAGCAGCAGCAGCAACAGTAGTAGTAGTAGTAGTAGCAGCAGTAAAAGTAACATTTACCGAGTTCAGTTTTTGAAACATGGTTCACAGAGTATATCCCCCCCCCCCCATTTTAACAAATGTCAGCATACAGCACAATTGAGGGTGTTACACAGCAGACCCTTTAAATTATCTGTATTAACAAAATGGGTCCTGTTCATCATGAACTCTGACCACACACTGAAATATGGTGGCTATTGTGTGGGAAGATGTTATGCCATGTACTTGATCTTCAAAGATATTAGAGTTTTACAATATTCCACATACAGAAAGTGGCGTACAATTCTTAGTCTTATGGAAATCTCCGAAAAACTGAAGTAACTCAACTTGTGTCTTAATGGTCATAATATTAACATCTTAATCCTCAGTAACATGTAAAAGTTATCACCCCAAAAATACATATGTGGGAAAAACAAACCTGTCAGTATGAATTATAAAATGTTCCCTTGTTACAGTCAATTTGCTGATCAGAATGCCATGGACTCTGGACAAGTTAAGGATATAGTCATGACACACCTCATGAATCTGCAGACTAGCCTTTTCTTAGTTTCCTAAATTCCATGAAAATGAACTAAGGTGGGTATTCAAAAAACCTTTTCATTTAAGATAGATAAAATACAACCATAAGGGACATTCTAAAGAATATTCTCAGATGAAACTCCGTGGACCGGCAAAAAAAACCTGACAGTAAAAATTCAGGATTTATATGCATCAAGAATTCCCCATATTGTCACAAAGAGTACTGCTTTCTCTTCTTCCTGTTAATCAACATACATGTGTAAAACTGCTCATTCAGGCCTCACCATGACAAAAACTAGGCACCATTCCAGACTTGATGTTACAGCAGATCTTAAAATTGGCAAATACACACACCAGTCCAAGAATGGACATTATATTGTTCAAGATCCAAGCCAAGCATTTCATTGAATCAGTTACTAATTTTTACTTCTTTTACCCGAGGAATTTAAATAATAGCAACTTTTCAAAATGTTCGTAACTATTTAGGGAAAAATAACATCTAAGATCAAAGTGCAAGTTTCACACTAATGTTCTATATTTTTTTTTTGTGTTGCAGGCATAAAAGATTCTATTTGTTAAAAACTACTGTGCTTATAATAATGGAGAACTTAAAGTTTCAGGAGAACAAAATGAAGGCACTATAAACCTTTGATATTACTGCAACCAATCACCGCAAAAACAAACAGTCACATTCCAAGAGACCCGAATCCTCAACTAATGCGAACACACAAGCCTCTACAAAATGCACGTACCATAAGACTTACCTTGAATCATCTTGCAAGGCATCAGTTATCTCCTTAATATCATCCTGTGTGATTGTGCCTTCTGGAGCAATGCTTTTAAAGTGGTAGAAAAGATCTGCATGCTCCAGCAATAATTCCTGTACACAGATAACAATAGTTCAACAACATTTAAAATTTTACATTCGAGGGTCCATGCATCATGAAATATAGGCCAATAAGTGTCCAACAAGATGCAACAATATACAATTTATTTATATCTGTAAACCGCTCTACATGTTTCAGGTGGTATCTCCACCCATCATCAGGAGCTCATGTCACTGTATTCATAGCATCTGGCATTATTCAGACCGTTACTGATACCTGTCACGAACGTGACTGGACGGGAACTGACTAGTTCCCATCCAGTCACGTTCACGATAGGTTGCAATTACAGTTTTACTAATGCCAGATGCTGTGGATACAGTGGCACGAGCTCCTGATGATGGATGGAGATATCACCCGAAACATGTAGAACGGTTTACAGATATAAATAAATTGTATATTGTTGCATCTTGTTGGACAATTACTGGCATCATTTAAAATATTCTTTCTCAATATGTGACCCAAGTTCAAAACCAAGGTTCAGCAAAAAATTAAGCTGATAATCTATGTTCCGCAACTATTTGAATAATATAAGTTAGGTGAAAATGTTTAAAGTACATCAGCATGGACAAATCAATAAGATGGTTGTTAACAAAAAAATGCACATTCAGTTTCTTTGTTGGGGTAATGTGCTCCTACAGTAATGGTCTCCACCTCTGACAAAATAATATCTACTGCACGTTCTTGTATGTCTGTGTTTATTCTTTCTCATCATCGAATTTCAGTGTACGTGTTCAAGTACAATAGCTGATGCTCCAAATGTTATGTGCAATATTGGGCAGTCACTTAAACAGTCACAGACAGACAAAGTACAACTGAATACCGTAGATTTAAAATGTGTTCTAACATATGCACATGCAGATCTTACAGCAAACCAACACACATTATGTGTGAGTGGCAGCAGTCAAACTCAAAATGGGTTTCAACACTGCTGACACAACAGCGATAGTTTACTCTTAATGACAGTCATAAGATGGACATGAGTTATCAGGTCCACAGTCTAGCTACTATACCATCAGAGAAACAGCTACCAGCACCCACTACACTGGAGGCCAAAGATCTACTCTGGACATTTTGGACAAGAGGAAAATCTTTTGCGCTGCAAGGAATCAAACCACTGTTCCTCAGTTATCCAGCCTACAGCCTTGTCTCTATAATGACTCCTACAGTATAAGTACTCCTAATAACAACCTAAAGTAAATAATTATTAGGAAGCAAATGGTACTTAACACACAACAAACCTGAAAATTATGCTTTGCCTTTTCTATTATTTCCTTCTGATGTTGGTCATAAATGTGCTGACAGTCCATTTCTGACAATGCTTCAAAACACTCTCTCCCCATGAAGAGAACCCGGACTTCCGATAAAGCCTTGCCCGGAGTTACATACCCTGTATCTTCCAAAAGTTGTTTGAACTGCTTTTTCCACCTGAATTGAAAGTGAAAATATGTACTAAAATTATGACCTGCATGAAGCATCCTTCTTAAAAAAAATAATTAAATGTGCCTTTAAAAAAAGAGAGAGAGAGAGAGAGAGAGAGAGAGAGAGAGGGAGGGGGAGAGAGAGCATTCTACCTACCTGAACGCCTTTTAACACGTCATAGAGACGTTACACACTCCTATGCAGAAAAATGTAATTTGAAATACTTATTTCAATGTCACAGATTTTTAGGCTGTCTCTATGAAGTAAACTAAGAATGCCTTATGTGGAGACCACAACCCTCTGTCTATAGCAGCTGACAAGTTTGTCACTTTTTCATAAAATCTGGTATAACAGGAGTTGTTTAGAAACAGCTGTCCAGCACATGCTAGTTTCGATGACAGTCATATGGTACATGAGGGCATATATGAACTTCTATCCATACTTACCTAATTTCTTGACTGATCAGGTGATATGCTGTACAGCAGATCATCAAGTAATGCTGCCAAGCAACTGTTTCATGTGTCAGTGCTGAGAAAGCTGCACTTTCAGTGAAGGCATAAACAAAATTTTTCCCCCTTTTTTTACATTTTCCATCAAACGTGGATAAAATTTGGTACATGAAATGCCCACAAAAATTCATTAATGTAAGTTTCATGAAAACTGGACTGGCAAAGCCACATTCACTTGGATGAGTAAATGACATTACGTTTGACAATTATTGTCCACTGTAGGTGAAATTCAGCAGAACATATCTGCAGGTAATGATGCTTAGCAATTAGAAATACTGTGAAAATAGGAGCAAAAAGTCCATAAATTTCTTTCGGACATCAACGAAATTGTATTTAATTGTACGAGGGTGAGTCAACAATTACCCACAATGCAGCTGCATTTGTGTTTCTGTTCGCAGCACTGACATTTGCGTGCGCATCGCTAGGCGTGGTTTCCTTCTTACCACTGCTGCGCAGGTTTGAAGTTGCTAGGTCAGTTCCTTTGTTGCAACCATAACATTAACCATGGCCACTCTGCTTTCCATGTGCACCAAGGAAGAGCAGCGTTCAGTGATCCGTTTTTTGTGGTCTGAAGGTGTATCAGGGGCCGAAATCCTTTGAAGACATTCAACACAACGTGGGAACAGTGTTTGCCGCAACAGAGTGTCTACGAATGGATAGAAAAATTCAAAAATGGTCACACAAGTGTTACACATGAAGAAGGAACTGGACGCCTGTCCACGGCCACAACTGACGACAACATTGAGCACGTACGTGACATGGTTCTGTTAGACGACTGACTAATGATGAAGTGGCAAATTGTCTGCAAATTAGTCATGGTTCTGCCTATGAAATCATCCACAAAAGACTTGGCTTTCATAAAGTTTGTGCAAGATGCATCCCATAACAACTCACAATGCTGCACAAACAATCGCGCTCGGACATCTGCCAACAAAATATGGATCGCTATGATAAACAAGCTGATGCCTTCCTTAGACAGAATCATCACCCGTGATGAAACATGGGTCCACCATTACGAGCCGGAGTGCAAACGGCAGATTATGAAATGGAAACATTCACAATCGCCCAGCAGGAAAAAGTTTAAAAGCCAACCATCAGCAAGAAAATTGATGCTTACAGTATTTTTGGGACTCACAAGGCCCCATACTGGAACATTATCAGGAGAGGGGTTCAACAATAAACAGTGCTCATTAGAATGAGATGCTTATTGACAGGCTGAAGCCTGAAATTCGAAGCCAACGCCAAGGACAACTGTCGAAAGGCATTGTGTTGTTGCATGACAATGCCCGTCCCCATACTGCTGCCCACACAGTTGAAACCCTCCAAAAACTCAAGTATGAGGTATTGGCTTACCCTCTGTATAGTCCCGATCTTACCCCTTCAGACTATCACCTGTTTGGTCCAATCAAGGAGGGATTAAGGGGCCATCGATTCACTTTGGACCAATAACTTAAGGAAGCTGTGCATGCGTGGCTCACTGCTCAGCCAAAAACTTTTTTTCTGAGGGCATAAAGGAGCTTGTGCAATGATGGAAGAAGAGCATTGAAAAGAAGGGGGACTATGTTGAAAAATGGTGTTATTATGTTTTCTATTTTTTTTGAAATAAAGTTTATATTTGTATCGCGGATAATTATTGACTCACCTACGTATAAATGTACAATGCTCTTGAGGTGAAGAATGCCTATGTCAAATCTGTGTACCATGTGACATTACCTCATTTGCAATCTTAATAGCTTCACACATTACAACATAAACCTGACATACGTACTGTGTAAATGCTTTGGTACAAACAATACTACGGTAGTCTTTTCCTCTAACAGCAAATGACAGCTGAATTAAATCTGTCATTTCCACTGGCCTATGCATGATCCAACTCTACATTTACAAAGCATGTATTTACACTTTCCATTGTCCATGTCAGTAATTCAACTATGTGAATGCACTTACAGGAAACATACACATAACTACATAACTATATGGTCCTTACTGAATGTGCCAACTATCAGTCATCATTTCCTGTTGGCTCATTCATCTTATTAATGCAGCCCATTCACCTCGCTGCCCATAAACACAGCACGGTAGTGGCAGGAAGTAACAAATGACAGTTGTCAGATAAAATAATGAACCCTGCAAAAAAAGTGCTACCTATTGTCAAACACCAAAGATAATTGTGTCTGTAATTCGTTAGCCACATATAACGCGGTGACTGACAAGCCATGAAGCCTAATGATGACACAGTTTTACTTCTAACAAAGAAAATAGGCAATATATGCATTATTTAACAATGTGGCATGCATAAACCTCGCCTGCTATCCAAACAGCCTGATACCATTTCACTTAAAGACAGCACTTGTATGGCAATTTAATATATGTAATTAGGTCTTATAAAGTGCTCGGTGCTTTTGCCCAATTTTGACCAAATTTGCAATTACTTGACATGTTTTCATAAAGTTCCCAATATTAAACTTTGTGTAAATCTGCCCAGTGGCAGCCAAGCTGACATGTGCGGCCAGACAGATGGACTAACATCCTGATAGCATTTCAGGCGACAAGAGAGTGATTATGGAGATGCAATGTCACTGGCAACAATAAAATGTACTTAGGTTTTCATGTAAAGTGCCTGACATTTGTGTACAATTTTAACCAAATTTGGAACTTGCCAACAGATTTTCATATGAGTACTCAGATATCAAATTTTCAAAAATCCGTCCAGCTGCAGCTGTGCTGAAACATGCTGATGGACAGGTGGACATGACAGAGGTAATAAGTGCTTTTGCGACTATGCAAACACACCTACATATTATAAGTATGATTAAGGATAAGCAAAAACAACTACCATCTTTGGTGATGATTGCATTTACTCTTCCCTACATGTTCGACGCAGCATGGTATAGAGAATTCTTTTAAATCCACAGCTCAATATTTAGTTTCAGTTTTTTTAAATGTATGAGAATTATTTCTGAACTTAATGTTTTCTTAAATCCTTGAATATCCAACTCAAATGATTATAGCTCCAGAGATCTTTGTCACCAAATATTTTGAGGCATAATGCAGTCACCAAGGAATTTTTGCAATATATTCATTGTTCAGTTTGTAATTTGTGGTGTTTGCTCCAGTATGTTAGAATCAGCAGTCTCATTCCTTATTTAACACAAGACAAATGGAATGACTGCTCAAATGCTGGTAATGTTTGGCATTTCACTGAAGAAAACATGCTGATGTGATACCACACTCAACATTTTGTGAGTACAACGACAGGTCACAGAATATCTGGGGATAACAGCAATGTTTTGTTTATGAACACAATGACTGACACGGAACACAGCCAAATTTCATCTATATCAGGTCACATTACATTTCAAAACCAAAGTTTTTTCCTCTGTATGTTATGTTCAATTTGTATGTGATGTGGATAAAACTCTGAAACCTTTGCACCTTATACACCATCACAGAAAACAATTTATTCTGCTGAACAAGTTTCACAGATGTTTTCCACAGACTGACAGCTCTTCAGTACAGACTGACCACAATGCTTCCCATCATTTACATTTTCTGTGTAACAGACATGTTTCACTGACTGAACCACACACTAAGTCGGTGTGGCGTGGTATGTCAGTAAATTTCATGGAACATTACACATTCTAATTCCGCAGAAATTAAGTGCCAGTAGGTACCTGTTCGAAAATAATTTTTACTTGTGTTTGGAAGTTGTACATACATGGTCTTTTGAGAAAGAATGCTTCTACACAGACACCTAAAAATACATTTAGTACTATTCTCAGAGCAAATAGCAGGCAGTATAATGAAAGACAGTAAGAAACATGATACAGGTAGAGACATCCCCATACACACCAAGCATATGGGGAGTGAGGTACAGCTCCACTCATTCTCAACTTCAACACTAGATGGAGATGAGGGGTCAGGTTCATGGACTAGGCATGTCGTCTCCACAGGAAAAGCCTCCAGTACCTACTCCAGAGCCAGTCTGGACAGTTAGGAGAAGAGAAAAATCTCTTTCCCCTGCCAGGAATTGAACAATTCCTCAGATGTCCAACTCATAGCCTAGTCACTATGAGCTATCCTGGATTCTCAATAAATGTTATATGGGAAACTATATAACAAGGCATAAAAGTGGTTGTAGGACAAGATTACAGCCATAATTCATTACATTCATCATACAATATATTATTGAAATAATTTATTTATATAGGATTTGTCTGGAGCCAAAAAATAGATTATTTGTGGACATAAATATTCAGTGGGAACATCAGTAATGGATTTTACAGTGTGAACTCATGCATAAATTGAACTACTGAAGGAAATTTCAAGACAATAAATACAGTTCTGACTGGATTCAAAGGACCTGATACAACTACAGTCAAAAAAGTACACACTCACAACATCTAAGAACATTTTTAACTGTACTTACCTTTGAGGTAATCTGCAGCAAATAGGGAAATACGATGTACAGCTGTTAATTTATGTACTGACATACTACATATGCTACTACAGACACTCCCCAACATACACAGTAGTTACATTCTGCAAGTTCCTGGCACAAGACAAATTTTGTGCAAGATGGAATTCAGTATACATATATATATGGTCAACACTATGTGTATACACAAGGGGGTCCAGTTGAAATCCAACTCCAACACAGCGTAACCTGACTGAACACAGCATAATTGCCCTGCTGCCTGTGTTATTGCCCAACAACATTCTTCTGCCACCTTTTTCGCTTTCATTCCCGCAAGGAAAAATTCGGCATGCATTTCAAAAATTATATTAATTATTATTATTATTATTATTATTTGTCTTTAAACTTTTTTAAAAACTGCCTAAGTCCAAAATTACATAAATTGATATCACGTCAGTTGGGGGGCGTCTGTAATTCCAAAACAGAAATAACACTCTTGTAGCCTATTAAGTTACAAAGGCACAGAGAAACGATAATGATTCATTCACCATAACATTACTGAAGTGAATATTTCATCACTAACAATGGTTTATGACCAATAATTTTACATTATACTGATTTCTTGCAAATCCACAGATATGAGTACCACCAAAAAGATCAAGAGAAGGTACAGAACATTTTCTTTGAAATTCAATGTCAGAATATCATTCAATGATGCAACTTACTCCAATCTCTTCTGTTCCTGCTGCAAACCACTAACATAATTTCTATAGGTCTTTTCTGCTTCACTTGTATCCAAAACTTCATATGGAATTCTTGTTTCATTCCCTTCAAGATCGTATTCTGTCCACGGCACATCCTCGGGACACTCAAAGAAGAACTGGTTAAACTCTGGGTGATCTTTGATACGCAACTGAACAGACTGCCAATCTCTGAAACAAGTGATTAAAATTAACGTTAACATTAAATAAATTATAATGGTCCATAAGATCTATGACTAGTGGATATTAAAATTAGGATGGAAATATTTATGTTTATGGAAATTTAAACAAAACTTCTATATCATACATTACTTTCAGATTCAGCACACAGTGTGTAAGTGAAAGAACATTATACATTAGCCGTATTTGATGAAAAACAGGTAGTAAATGGTACTAAACAATCAAACAACATTATGCAGAAGTATATAAACAAAACAGGAAACCTACAAAAATGTGCACAATCGCAAGAAAAAGGCAAGAGAACTTACAAATCCCTGAGTGCTATTACATCCGGAAACATCTCCTGAAGAGCATCAGGAAGCATATCCATATAACCTCGAATTTTCTTAGCAAAATGCTCGTCCTGCAGTTTCTTCAGGTGCCTCTTGAACAGCCGCTGCGAGCTGTCCATTCCGAACAATTCCACAAAGTGCATGAACTCTTTATGCTGGAATAATTTCTTTGATGTCAGACTCCATGTTGCTCTGTAATCGGACACTTGAGACCTTATCAGCGACTGCAATGCTTCTGTTGATTGGTCCAAAATTTCTTTCCTGACCCTTGCTGCTTCAATGAATGGCATGACCCTTGCCCTTCCTCTTGAACGATCAATTAACTGTGCCAGCATTATAAATGCTACATCAACATTAATGTTCTCATGGGCAGAAGTTTCCACCAGGATTATCCCTCCTTTGTACTCTTTCTTACTGACTAGTTTTTCAGCTTCTTTCACATATGTTTCATTTGCATCATCATTTTTGGTAGTGACAAGAACAACTGGTTTCTTGGTCTTTGTTAGATTGTTCAGTATGGTTGAGACTGCTTCCACCTGTTTCTCTATAGTTCTAGAAGGTACTGAACTGACATCAAAAACACACAGAAATCCATCAATGCTTATCTTCCCATCTGGCAAGAGTTTCTGTTCATATTCTCTTTCAATACCTGGAATAATGATGACAAATATTCACTTACAAAAAACAATACCTCTGTACAATTATCAATATGGTAAAATTGCTATATTTATGTTGCACTGTAATGATTGTCACTACCGCTTCATTTCAGGAACATACTTTGTATCATTCTTGGTCAGAACTGATACACCTCTGGAGGTGTTCTTCAGTTTGTCCAAATTAACAATGAGATATAACTTTCTAATCAAGCAATGACAACCCCATTCCCTGTACCTCAAAAGTCATAATTTAACTCCAAATATATCTTCATTCAATCTCTCATTCTATGTTACCTAACCTATGCAGCTGACTGAATATCCTCCTCATTCAAATGGTTTCAAAAGTATGTTTTACAATATTAATCACAATCCTTACTTCCACACTCTCATACAACTCTACTTTGTGTACTCCCTGGAATGGTCGAGTCTCATTTCAGGTTCTGAAAAATTATTCTGCTATCATCACGCAAAGTTTTACAAGCACTGGTAATTTACAATGCACTTTTTTATTTTCAAAATATCATAATGTTCAATTAAAATTCTCTACAACTGTCACACGGACAAATTCTTGGGTACCTTTGATACATCATTAAATGTTAAAAACACTTTGCAGTTCTTCACTGCCACTTGTATCACACACTCACTTAGCTGCTAGGTGGGGTGGCAGACTGCTGTGGAAGTTTTGAAACCTGGGTTGCAAAGTTCTTGTCTTCTACCAAGCCATTTATGAATGTAGCGTTGTGAAGTTTTACTGATCTATTTCTTTTTCTCTCTTTCCACTTACTATAGATCTATCATCAGAGACTGGTATCTGGTATATGGTATAGAAAAGAAGCAGTCAACCACCTCACCTAACACCTGCATAAAAGTGTCACTTTAACAAATGGACACACAGAAAAAAATTGAGAACTTAAAGTCCATCCCACTGGCAGTATACTGGTTATTTAAACTCTTCTGACAACTGATGAAGCAACACACAGATAATTACTTACCAAGTTGATTTTTACAGATGTACATAAGTTTTTCTGCTGAAGTAATCTTTGTAGCACTACATCTTTTTGCATATGGTTCCATTTTACTACCTGTAACAAACAATGGCAAGTATGTACAAATGATGATAATGATTTTAAACAATGGGCCAAGTGGGCAAGAGAATTACTGTTATTACTAAACAAGCACAAGAAAACAGTAACTCCAGTGCATTTATTCCACTCAATCCATCTGTAATATGTACTGTGTGAGATTTTAGGTTTTTCCTAGTGGAGCTGCTGAAGATTGAGGCCAGTTGACCGGTACAAACAGCAGTTACTGATGTTTCAAAGGGCAGCTGTGCCATCATCTTCAGGATCAAGCAGTCCTCTTCTCAGCCTGTGGGATCCTACATAAGGCAGCACTACAATCCACTGAAAGGTTGATAACTATATACTAGTCAATGTGATGTAACGTCAGAGATGACTGGGATACTTATCAACATCGCAATTTGAACCTCAAATACTGTAGAATATTAACAGCTATATAAAAATAACACTGGTGGAAAAAATATCAAACACAAACCTTTAAATGGCTGAAATGTTGCATCATCTATAAATTCTGTTTGCTCTATTACTTGGAACAGAAACTCAATTCCATCTTCTGATGTCTTTGTAACTTCACCCCAGTACAAGAAGTGGTCATTATTCACAACCCTCCCACTGAAATCCGTCTGAAAGAAAAAAATTAGGGTTTAGACCACATAAACGTATTGTTTCTGGTGTGACTCTCTAAAACATCACTTCTTACCTGACTCAGAACAGATATATGATCGACGCTGTAGTCATCAGCAGGAGCTGACATGAATCGATTGCAGAGACAGGACTTTCCAACCCCTGCTTGCCCCTTATCCTTCTCCGTGCCTGACAGCCCCACCACCGCCACATTAAAGGAACGCATTTTACCACTTTTTCTTGCCATGTTTCACCCCATTTCATGTCATTCTTCTAAGAAATAAACACTCCTTTCCTTGTTGTAACAACAGCATGTTGAAGTGCCTAAATTCAAGCCACCTGGAATGAACAAAGTATACACAATCCAGAAAAATTACCCCAGAACTGTCCAACAGCAGCAACACATTAAGATTAAGTTCATCTGAACATACAGAATTTTGTAGTTGAATAAACAGTGACAGACTATAAAGATTCCAAATCCTGCCACCAGATAAACTCAACACCCTGTTGATATCAGGTTACATTCTCACGGCCCACATCCCTGTGGGACATTCCATGCCAAATCAACACAGTTTAGGGACAAACTTTTCATGACCATTTCTGAATCTCGTAACACTTTGCAAGTTTCTTGCAGACAACCTGGTGGTCTAGGTGTAAGGCAATGGGAGCTCCTCTTAGCAAAAGATTTTGTTTCGGACCACTTGGATACAACAGACTTCTTCACACTCACCCCTCTGTACCTCACACCCCCAAATGATTCAGTTGAATGCTTCTTGATTTGACCCACATTCTCAACAGACCCTTCCACCCCCCACCCCCCACAGCTTTATTCCTACCAACCACCACATCATTTGCCTCAGCCATGCAGAAAGAATATTGAAGCTGAGGCAAGTTTAAACTATTATACTTGGTTTAAGGTAATCAAGAAAACAACAAGGAACAAAACAACTGGACATAAACAACTGTGCAGTCAGGGTAAAGTTGTCTCTCTGATGGTAATAAAGGCATATGAAAGAGTGTAGGTATAACTCCACTCATTCGTAACCTTGACATTTGATGGCAGTAATTGGTCAGCTTCACATCCCGACCACTTTAAACCTGGGGAAAGAGCCCATGATACCCACTGAAGAGGAGGCTGGGCAGGCCCCAGTACCGATCTGGACAGTCTGGGAAAGAGAGAAACTTCCTGCAGCCAGCACAACTTGGAATAAATGTTATTGGTCTTAATAATGAATAGTGCTGGAAGCAGAAGCAGGGCAGGTGATAAACACAAACAGGGCAAACCGAGACTGATGATGAGATCATGACTGTGGACATGATATGGTTGGTGCTCAGAATGCAAAGGGAGTCAGTTCAGAACATAAATGGGATGAACACAGAAAGTAATACATGATGCACAAAAATGGCTGAAGGCAATAGGCAGGGAAGCAAGATCTGAGAATTTGACATTCAGAGGACCGTGCATTGCGCCATATTCTTATAATAAAAGCCAATGAGATGCAGTATTTCTCTAATTTATTTTGGTAAAGAACTCTATATGTTTCGGACAGATCTACTGTCCATCATCAGAAGTCTCAACACTGTATACACAGCAATAGGTATTTGTCATGGTAGTTATGTTGACTGTCTGCTAGCAAGGTCAGTTCCATTCTGACCTCGCTAGCAGATAGTCAACAGAACTAGCATGACAAATACCTATTGCTGTGCATACAGTTTTGAGACTCCTGAAGATGGACAGTAGATCTGTCCGAAACATGTAGAATTCATTACCAAATTAAATTTGAGAAATTGTGCATCTCGTTGGCCTTTATTATAAGAAAGATCTGAGAACTCGCTCTGCATCCTCCCATTAAGGAAAGACAAACCTGCCTCAGCAGTAAAAGTAAGCAGATCCTGCCAGATGCTGTTCCACACTCTGCCACAACCTCAGATATATGTGATGGTTTCTTAAATGAACTAATTAATGATACATAACATTCAATTATATGCAAATATATAGATACATTTTTGACTTACTGCAAAACCAAATGTCAGCACCATCATTTGAAAATGACATTTTTAAAGTGGGCTCCACTCCTACCATCACTACCTCTGTGCTCTTGCATTCCACGTAACACATATGGCATTACACAGTGCAGCAAGGTGTTACAGATGGCTTCACTAAACTGCTGAAATCACCACTTTAAGTCAAAGGTACTGGCAGGATGTGTATCGTACAGTGTGTCCTTCAATTAGCGCCACAGGAAAAACCCCACAGCCAAAAGGTCAAGCAAGTACAGAGACCAGTTAACATAAATACAGGGTATTTAGGAAACAGGACAGCACAGGCAGTATGGTGATTAGGCGATGAAACAGCCCTCCAAGTAACCACAGTTCAAGTCTCAGCACAGGCCAGTAATTTATCTTTGAGCCAAAACACGCATACCACCTCCAAGGACCATGTAACCACCATACAATGGGAACCAACCAGGGACTACCCATCCCAGGTAATGCAAGTCACATCATATCATACGGAATAATTTTCTGGGAAAATTAAACAGACCCCCTGAAAGGAAACTATATCCAAAAGATAATAATAGTCAGGCTACTAGCCTGCATTAAAACAAAAGACTCATTCAGGAAAATATTTACAAGTTTTACGTTATTTCACTTGCCAAACAATACTCTCAGTATTATCAGGTGTTGTGGACAACATGGAAAAATTCTCTAGAAATTCAGTTACAATACACAATATAGGTAAAATATACAGATATGACATACATATACTGAGTACTAAATTCAATTTATACAGTATTTTCCTATTTTCATTCCACTATGAACTACAGATTAATATTTGGGGGGAACTCTTCATATAGCGCAAAAATCTTCAGGATAAAAAAGAATATAATTAGAATTATTATGGGCTACAGAAGTAGAGACTCATGTACAGATATATTTATGAAACTAAACATTTTAACTCATCATTTGCAACAAATATTTTCACTTCTCCTATTTGTGGTTAATAACACAGGTCAATACAACGTAAACCCCGAGATTCACAGCATAAATTCTACATAAAACTCCAACCTTCATCAAATTCAGGAACATATCGAAAAGTAATCTACTACTTTGGCACCAAGGTCTTCAACAATCTCCCTCCCTACTATCAAAAACTTGTCTGATAATACCAAATAACTTAATCAATTTTAGGTCCCTATCAATTTCAGTTTCCTGTATACTAATTCCTTCTACTCACTTGATTAGTACACTAAATGAATGAAAAGTACATCGTTTATTATCACAGCTGTTCCTTTTGAACTAACATGCTGTTACTGTAATATTCTATTTTAGCAATGACTGGTTTGAATCACAACCTAAAACAGGCCATGAAGGCCCAAAGGGGGAGTAGAGGTATAGCCCCATTCTTTCCTTAACCTCAGTGCTAGAAGGGAATGGATGGTCAATGGCATGCCCCGGGAAAGACCCAGTACGTATTGTATTGGAGGCTGGGTGGGCCCCTGGTTGGGAGGGGTGCAGAAAATCTCGCCCCCCACTGGGATTTGATCCCTGTACCATCCAACCCGTAGCAAGTTGCTATACCGACTGAGCTATACAAAAACTTTATTACACACTTTCTCTGTTTTATTGTTTGTATTCTATGGCTTTATTTATACCTACCTGTACTGACACTTAAACGATAATTTTTAAATCTATCATCGATGAACTCAGAAACATGTCCGTTCATTAAAGTACATATTTAATCAATTTTCATATTAAATTATTCTGTATCCAAAAGGTTTTCCAACCTCTCATGGATATGCAGGATATATGAGAAAAAAAATAAAAATAAAAAGAGTGTTCACTATACTGGAATAAAATTGTTCAATAAATTTCCATCCACCATCAAAAGTTCTGCATCATAGTATAAAAGTACTTAAGCCAGCATTAAAACAGTCTCAATTATCTCACTTGTATTCTGTACAAGAATTTGCCTCAGTAAGAAACTTGTAGTTCTGTACTCCTCACCCAATATTGTGCGGGTGATAAAATCGAGAAGAATGAGATGGGCAGGGCATGTGGCACGTATGGGGGAGGAGAGGGGGGCGTATAGGGTCTTGGTGGGGAAACCGGAGAG
>Ga0123352_10000927_pt1 | contig 37530 bp, 25 predicted proteins | sample TergutLab28metaG_FD_89700 | JGI IMG/M metagenome (GOLD analysis project Ga0123352, IMG submission 89700) | Labiotermes labralis P1 segment gut microbial communities from Petit-Saut dam, French Guiana - Lab288 P1 | ecosystem: Host-associated > Arthropoda: Insects > Digestive system > Gut ... | reverse complement strand
TCGAGTGGCCTTGGGTGCGGGATTCCCTTGCCTATGTTATCACATTTTGTCAAAATCAATTTTGATTGATTTATTGGTTGGATTGTTTAATTAGGTACCCCGCTTTCATCTCCGTAGATTATATCGTGTTAAATGATAGAATGATTATGTGAAGTGAGGTTGTGGAAGGAGGTGGTGGTGTTTTAAGTTTCTAGCATGTGTATGGATGGACTGAGCAAACACAGTGAGGTTTTAACCCAGTCTCTTCCAGATAAAAAACAGGAATATAGAAGACTCAGAAACTGACATATTCATAAAATCTGTTGGCTTAAATGGAATTCAGTTATGGGTGGCTGCATGCCATATATTGAAGGCCTAAGAGGACTCTGTGTGAAGGTCGAAGGGGAGCTCCATGCTATTGAATCGCAGCAGAGGTACCAAAATGTATGGGGTTTGTATAGTGGTAATATGCATGACCATCATTAAAGAAGTACCATGTCTATATCCCAGGCAGATACCAAGTCATCCAACTGAAATTTTTAAAAATTATTTTCTCAGTGTCTTGAGGCATGTTCCTGGGTATGACCTTAAGTATGTCACAACCAATTCCATGCCGCTCTCTTTTAATGATTCATAATCTTCCCCCCTCCATATTTAATTAAAGTTTCATCAGTGAAATGGGCAGATATCAGAGACATGTTCAAATAGTCCTTCTAGAAAGTCTGTGCATCGACTGTTGTGGTATCTCTGGACCCTGATAACCACGAACCAGCAGATGGATGGATTATTCGGATACAGTACTCCTCTGATTAGTTTTGCAGCCTTAGTATAGGAACAGTAATAAAAAATTGCCTGTAGGGACTTAGGTCAGTATAGGTATGGTCTGATAATGTGGAATATTCAATAATTTGGCACCTATCCTGTCCCATGAGAGTTGCATTAATTGTATTTTGCTGTGTACGTGTGTGTGTGTGTGTGTGCGTGCGTATGTGTTTGTGTGTGCTGTACTGTCACTTAGTGATACCCATCTGCTCTGCATTTTAACACACAAATGCCTTCTTCAGCTAGAGATTTTATTATTTGATCCAGCCACTGTCTTGATTGATTTTTTTTAACATCACATATATTACAGAAGTTGAGTTTATTAATTCAGTGTGAATACATTTTACAAATGAGGTGATTCAGTAGAAAATAATGAAATTGATAAGAGGTGATAAAGATAGCTGAATTTTATCCTGTGTATCTTGTGTTATAAGGAGATAGTGGCCTATCACATAACTTCATGCATGCATGTGTGTGTGTGTGTGTGTGTGTGTTGGTATGTGTATATACATGTGCATGTGTGTGTGTGTGTGATAATGGACCTCGTGGTAATAATAACTTTTGTTGAGGTAGTATTTTTATAGAATGTAAATTAACAAGATAGTGGTCTTGCAGATGTTTTCTTTAGGATTTTTTCTCTATCCTCCATGGAGTTGACAGTGAACCTTTAGTGGAATGATAATTGACAGGGAAGAGATGAATTATTTGGAGATAAATCTGTCCCAGTGCTGGTATCGTATTCTTCACCACATACTCCATTGGTGCTACCCCATGAATGAAGCCTCTGCTGTGAGAATCCGATAACTACCCACCTGAGATTTTGCATGACCCTACATGTTTTCAATACATGTGGCGTATAATGTGGTTGCAGAGGATTAATATTAGGCATTTGACGTTCAGGTGACCGTGCATCGTGATGAATTCTTATAATAAAACCAACTAGATGCACTAATTTCTCAAATTTATTTTTGGAAAAAAACTCTACGTGTTTTGGACAGTTCCTCTGTCCATTATCAGGAGTTTTGCAATGTACACAAAGCAGTGGTATGTGTCATACAGGTTTGCTGTGTGTACAGTGAAAAACTCCTGATGATGGACAGAGGAACTGTCTGAAACATGTAGAGTTTAATTCCAAAAATAAATTTAAGAAATTAGTGCATCTAGTTGGTTTTATTATAAGAATTCAATATTAGGCATCATTAAGTACACTGGAGTGCAGAGACACTATTTGTGTTGGTGCTGAGGCAGAAGAGGCAAATTTTTGTAGCGTATGATTATAAAACTGCCGCGTGATGTGTTTAGCAGCAGCAATAAAATATAAAACACTTTTAAAACTACTTGAATTTCTTATGGCTATGTACTATCAAAATGTTGGTGGTGTTACATTATTCAGTGTGCCATGCTTACTGACCTAATGTAGGAGTTTCAGCTTAGTAGTGATATAAACTTGTAGTTGATGATTGCACTGTAGCCAAGATAAATCTCTAAATGTGTATCTGCTGGATGGCATGGCTTAAATAGTAATGGTTTCAAAGATATGCCATAAGATTATCTTAAAATAGTTTGTGTCCAGTTGCTGTCCTGTTAATAGTCCTGTGTTGACTGACTGACTAAGGGCATAGTGCTGATTATGTTTACTGGAGTACGTCATTTCAGGAACTTGTCGTGTATGTGTACACTGAACTGGTTTAGTGGATGTTCATATAACAGCTGCAGGATGCAGTGATGGTTCTTGTGGTAGTATTATGATATTTGTTTTTGTTTGTGACTCTTGCAGGTTTACAAAGTAATGGTTACGAGTGACAACCATAGTTGGTTTGTATTCCGCCGGTACAATGAGTTCTACAAACTCTATGAAATGCTCAAAAAACAGGTAAGTGTTACATGCTTAGTGAACACTGATAGTTGTAAGCTGGGTTCAACAGCAGTTTTGCTGGCTGCTTTGTACAAAACTGTCACTTGGAACAAGGAACATAAAGTACAAATGTTTGAGAATGAAGTGTTGTTGGACTCACTGATGTGTCTGCAGTTACAGTACTTAAGTGCCTGGTGTATAATAAACAACACGATGTGTGTGTCGATAATTATCCAACAAGATGCAACAATATACAGTTTATTTATATCTGTATATTGTGGCATCTTGTTGGATAATTATTGATACACATTACGCGACGCACAGACCATTGAATATAAAAAAAAAACATGATGTACGAAACAGCGTACATGACATAAATTGATACTGTATGGAGAAATGCTGAATAAGGTGAAGGTTCACCCTGTAAACTCCCATAGTGTCACAGAGGGGGAGCAGCAGTATAGCGCTACTCTTACTTTAACCTTGCCTCTAGATAGGGGTGGGTGATTACCATCATGTCTCAGCCATTGTACCACTGTGAAATAGACCAGGTACCTGTTGTGCAGAAGGCTGGGTGGACCCCAGGGCCGGCCTGGATGGGTTTGGAATATCTTGATCCCATTGGGATGTAGTTTAAAAGTCACAGATGTGCACTTTTACAACACCATTGAAGATCTCCAGTCATATGTGTGTCTAGTAAAATTATGCAAAATAAAACATGTAAAATCACATAGTATCACTGATGTTGAATATATAGAAGTTCTCCAGGTTTGTTTGCGTGTTTTTCATGAGTGCTTAAAGTGGATGAATTATGGGAAAGTTGTGATTGTGGGTCCATTTGCATTGTTCTTCTGTGAAAGTATACAGTGAATTATGCATTCTTGGAAAGATGTATATGAAATAAATGTAGTATGGGTAGGTTGTCTCCATGTGTCCATACAATATTTAGGTTTTAAAACCACTTGGTGGATTTTGTTGAAGTTTTGGCTGTGATGTAAAAGTTGCAGACAAACTGGATTGTGGTACATTTCAACCAGTTATCACTCATGAAGCTCAAATTAAGTTCCATAAGTTTTCTTACAGTGGATCATTATGTGAAAGATTTATATGAGACATAATACGGATAACATTTAGGAAACCTTGTTATACACGTATTGTTTTTTATGTTTATCTTCTGTGCATCGCTGATCCATATTAATAATTGTCCAACTAGATGCAACACAAAGCCGTTTATTTATTATTCTGCAAGTTCACTCTACATGTTTTGGGTGTCAACCACACCCATCATCAGGAGTACACAAAACTGTAACTACAGCCTCCAGAACTGCACAAAAAATATGACCAGTACCGGAGGCTGTAGTTACAGTTTTGTGTACTCCTAATGATGGGTGTGGTTGACACCCGAAACATGTAGAGTGAACTTGCAGAATAATAATAGATTATTTGTGTTGCATCTTGTTGGACAGTTATTAATATACATGTCTTGTATTTTAGTGAAGCAGATAAAGTAAAGGTAAAGTTGACCCAGTGCCCATTGTGAAGGCATGTGGGGGATTGAGCCATAGCTATAAATATTATTAACTTCATTGCCATGTATAGAAGTGAGAGATCAGCTTCATTCCCCAACCACTTTACAGCCTTAGATGAAGCCATCTGGGCATGCTGACTAGTAAGCTGGGTGGGCTCTAGAGTTGGCCTGGACACTTTGCAGAAAGAAAAAATTGGTGGGAATTGAATTATGATTTCTTGGTTGTCTAGTCTACAGCTTTGTCATTTTAGTGACTGAGTCATTCCTGTTCCAAATTTTATGAAGGATAAGGGAACATAGTTTGTGGTTGATCAGTGTCATGTCTGTTCTGGTCATTGGCTTTGTAAGGTAGATTTGTGTCTGCAGTAAATTGACCACTCACAACCATTGAGTGTTGAAATTAAAGAAGGTTGGGTCTGTGTGTCCATTGGTCCAGCTGTCTTACGGTGTACTTGGGAACAACTTTACTTTTTGTAAAGTAACTTGGAAGGCCATAGAGTTGTGGAAAATAGTGAAGAACGTAAATGGAAAATTTGTGCTGTGATTGTACGTATAATTCATTCGTAGAGCACACTCAGGAGATATGTGTTGAAAAATATTCTGAAATTGCAGCTTTGCAGATTTGTGATGCTCTTGGTGATTGACATATTGAGTACCGAGTGTTTAAGAAACAGGATGTGTGTCCATTTAGGGCTATAACTTGTGCATTGTGTTTATAATACCCTTCAGAGCCGAGTAGCTGAGACATTGCAGTTCACTCTAATTATTGAGGTGTATACAGATTCAGCCCTGAACCTGCTGTATTCAGTGTTTTTGTTTTGGAATTTTCCAGACTGACTGAGATGGTGTCTTCAAATAGTACATGACTGCCTTGACACCACTTGGTGCTTACTGCTGTGTTCAGTGTTAGCCTTGAAGTGACAATATAGTAGCCTATGTAATTTGTATTCGTGTTTATGTAGGCAAAGTCTAATGAAGGGAATGACACTGTGATTAGTAAGGAAGTGTGATGCCACCTAGTTTATTTAACAGCTCTTTGCCTGGTGCAAATGTTATGTGTCGTTGAATAGGAGGTTGATTGAATAAAGAAATGGTAAGGATTTAATAGTAAGTAGCATGGCCTCTTTGAAGGTATTGTCTCAGAATTTGTCCAAATCATCGAACCCAAGACTTCTAAGATTTCAAAATGGTGTTGAGGAATTCTCATCTGCAGCATTTATGGGCAAGCAAGATAGTAACAAAGATTGAGATTACTAATGTTTGTTACAAGTGCAGGTCTTACAAATGGTTATCACTCCATTGTTTGTAGTGATATTATTACAAAGGTCCATATAGATAACTTCCTCAGACTGATACACAGTTACTATAACCAGGCCACACGTCTGCATAGTGTGCTTAGTCTGTTAATACATCTGGTTTTGTGCTTTTCCTCATTTCTTCTTGGCTGTTACGACTGTCTTGTACGTACCTTCCAGTTCATTATATTACAGTGATCTTGCCATGTCTGGTGTAAGTTACTATTGTATCACATAACAACTGAATAATGTAGCTTTGAAAACCTTACATTTTTCATGTAAGTTCTGTTAATAATTCTTCCTTTTTTGTTCATTGTTCTTTGAACCTTTAATATTGATCCATCATATTATTCTCATAACACATGTGTGAAGGTGGGGTGACAAGTTTTTCCTTCAACTAAATAAAAAATGAAGGGAGATAAATAAGTGAGACAACAAAATAAATATATATTTAAACTTTATTTACAACTGTGCATAATCGCTTCTGCACATAATCTCCTCCAACTTCAGTAAACTTTTGCCAAATTTAACAAGATTTTGAATTTTTCTTTCTCCACTTGCTACTACGGCCCGCACTTCTTCATAAGAACTGAGTTTCGGCCAGAGTTATTCCTTCAGTCTGGGGAACAAGTGGACATCACTAGGAGCGAGATCCTGGCTGTAGGCTGGATGTGGTAGCACTGTAAATACAAAAGTGCAATGTTATCAGTTATGGCAGCACTTGTGTGAGACCTGGCATTGTCTTGTTGAAGCAAGGCATCAGTTTCTGCCTCCTTATCTATGTAATAAAAACCAACTTGACGCACCATTTATCCTCAGCTTATTTTGTCAGTCAACCTCTACATGTTTTGGGCATATCTGTTGCCCATCATCAGGAGGTATACTGTACATGTACAGCAATTGGTACGTGTTTTGCTTTTTTAGTTGACTGTCTGTTGGCCGGCCAACAGACAGTCAACTTAAAAATTCTGCCTCCTTTGTGGTGTGTGTTTTGAGATTTTTTAGAATTTCAGTGTAGTGTTCTGAGTTCATTGTAACACCTTTTTTTCAGGAAGTCACCGAGCACAGCATCATCAGAGTTCCAGAATACAGTCACATGACTTTTGCATCAGGGCATTTGGTTTTGAATTTTTTTGGCAATGGTGATGCTTTGCAGCAGTATCCCATAGACTGTATTTTGTTCTCAGGATTGTAGGGATGGGCCCGACTTTCATCATCTGTCCCTATCCGCCATAGAAATACCTCACCTTCATTTTCACAACAACCCAGATGTTGTCTTGCAACTCTGACTCTTTCAGCTTGCATATCATCAGTCAGTTTTCGTCATACCCGCTGGTTGCAAACTGTTGAGAATCCAACAAGGCTGATAATGTGGCCCACTCTTTCTTTACAGATTCCGAGTTTAAGAGTAATATCTTTATGTTTGATTTGATGATTTTCTTGTATCATTTCTTCAATGCATTTTTGATGAGATTCCAATTTTGCTGTTACTGCCTTCTGTGACCTTGCTTTGTCATTCATACTCGCTTCCCCCATGTTTCTCGCTTAACCTGCCATACCCAATGTCTCTGCTTACATAAACATATTTATCCCCATACACTGCCTGCATATGGAGATGAATGTTGATGGGACGAATTTTTTCCGCATTCAAGAACTTGATAACAGCACATTGTTTGAACCGAATGTTCTCACAGCTGTCCATTTCGACTGGGACTGAACTGGAGTTATGGATATGTGTGGATTCAAGGTTGCATATAGTAGAGGAGAGATATGTGACTGCATGGGACTGGTTTTATCCAGTTTTCATTACTCTGATAAAAAATGTGGCAGAGGAGGTAAAACTTTTCAGACTGTCTTCATATTTTATCCATTTGATGACTAATAACCTTTTACTGCCAGTTAGCTTTTCAGTTATGTGCTTATATGTATTCATGTACATTAGCAATTGTAAATGGGGTTGTGCCTGATTTGGAAGTCAAAAGGTGGTGCATGTACATTTAGTGCATGGAGAGTAATAGGATCAATTTCTTTGACAAATAAATTCCAACAGTACCTAAGATTAATTCCGACATGCTCATTTTATCATTTGGAGGGAGTAGGGGGGAAAATGTGGGGCTTTCATGTAGAATAGTGCTACAGCACACACACATAATTTTCCTGTGAAAGTGCTAGCTGAAGTTTTTGGTGAGAATGTGACAAACCACAGATTTTTGCCTCCCCACCCTCTGATTTAAATTCTTGTGGCTTTCATTTATGGGGGATACTGAAAGGTAAAACGTAACTTTGCAAGGTGTCTGGGAATAAGAGGCGTATTCAAAAAAGACTGAACTTTTTACATAGTGTGCCAATCAGCACAGAGCATGCTGTGGCTACTGAGTGCACTGAGTGACAAAAAACTGCTATTTGTCCCGTTTCGCCATGAGCATTAGTCTTCGAGCTACATCCACTGAACTAAGCACGTGCACAAGCTGTTTGTCAGATTAGTGACAAAGTGACAATGAAAGAGCTTGAAGAACAATGTGTGTGTGTGTGTGTGTGTGTGTGTGTGTGTGAAATTTTGCTGCAAACTTGGTAAAAATTTTACGAAGACATTTCAGTTGCTTAACCAAGCATACAGGGAGGACTGTATGAGCCAAACACATTGCTATGAGTGGTTTAAGCATTTTAAAGAGGGCAGAGTATCGGTCGGTGAAGATCCCGGGCCTGAACGACCTTCCACATCAACAAACGATGACCATGTCAAGAGAGTTCGTGCTCTGTTTGTGGAAATCATTGTTTAACTGTTGCTGATGAAGTGGGCATCAGCATAGGATCTTGCCATCAAATTTTTACTGAAAAACTTCAGATGCATCGCATCATTGCAAAATTTGTACCGCGTCTATTGACTGATGAGCAGACAGGAACTGCTTGCCAATGCAAATGGTAATGAAAACTTTCTTAAGAACATTATAACAGGAGATGAGACATGGGTTTATGTGTATGATGTTGAAACCAAGATGCAATTGTTGCAGTGGAAGGGGAAAGGGTCTCCTCGATCAAAAATAGCACGGATGAGTCGGTCAAAGATCAAGGTGTTTTTGGTTGCGTTTTTTGATTGGAAAGGCATTGTCCATCATGAATTTGTACCACGTGGTCAGATGGTAAACAGTTGTACCAGGCAGTTTTAGCGTGTTTGAGGGATGCTGTGTGCAGGAAGAGGCCTGAATTGTGGGAAAACAAGACTTGGATGTTGCACCATGAAAATATGTTGGCTCACGTGTTGCTCCTCATCCGCAGTTATCTGGCAAAACATGGACATCCATTGTGCCCTATCCACCCTATTCTCCGGACTTAGCCCCAGCTGACTTTTTCCTGTTTCCCAAACTTAAAACCATTTTGAAAGGACATCATTTCCTAACCATAGAGGAGATTCAGGAAAATGCAATAAGAGAACTGGACACCATCGCAAAACGTGCATTCCAGGAAGCATTCCAGCAATGGAAGAAATGTTGGGAATGGTGTTTCGCCAGTAGAGGGGACTATTTTGAAGGGGGCAGTGCTTAAAATGCTGTAAAATGAGCAAACTTTGATGTTTTTTTGAACATGCCTTGTATGTATTTTCAAGATGTAAGGTCTGTACAGAAGCACAAGTTTGGCAGTTTGAGAGTTTACCTTAACTAAGGCAGGTCATACTCTGGAGGGAAACAGGCGTTGAATAATTAACTTTTTCTGATCTACTATTTGGAAAGCTTGCTGTAACACCATTATGGACCCAGACTCCTGACAGACTAAACATTCAGTAGGTGTGTCAGGCCACCAGCATTGGTCCCTGGCATTCAGTCCTTGATTGTCTAATTCATTAGACCTGCAGTTCATCGGAGAGCTGATTTCTTGTAGCCTTTATGTCGGTCTGTTCCTGTTCGAACTGAGTTTTCTCTATTGTTATCATTGCTACATAGGCAATCCTCCAGACTGTCTCACATCTGGTTACTCTTGTCTTCTACTCTGCAGCTCTGGTATCTTTTTACTTAATTAGAGCATTCCTTGACTTGTGCAAGTGGTGCAGACTTGATGGTGCTTCAGTTAACAGTTGCAAACAAGTCAACAATTAAAAACTTTAAGGTTTTGCTGAACAAATTTCATACAGACTGTGCTAGTGGAAATTATGCAGAAAAGATGACTCAGTTGTGAAACTGTTCACTAATTGCTCTAGTCTGCCGAATAGAATGAAGCAGTTGAAAGGAACTTGATATTATAAATTCTTACTACAACCTTACATTACATTCTTATCCTTGTCTTGCTAGTGCTTGGATACTGATTTGTTTGTCATGATACAAATATTTGGCATGAATAGCTACAGAAATAAACACTATAGTATGAAATTATCAGGCAGTGTCCTTGATGTATTTCAGGTTCCCAGTGTGCAGCTTAAACTTCCAGGCAAGAAATTGTTTGGAAACAACCTGGATCCACAGTTTGTGCAGTCTCGACGAGAAGGACTTAATTCATTTATCCAGCAGATCATGACAGATGCTAGATTCCGGCAGTTGTAAGTTCGTTAACACATGAGTACAAATAGATACGTTTATAATTCTGTGGTCATCACCATCCATTAACTCCTCAGTGATAATTGTAAGATACGTTGGGATAACATATTCTGTTCAGCGCAGCAAGCCAAAAATAAGGCAGGATGTCGTTCTTTGTCCAATGTGGCAGAAGTTAGAAAATAGTTATGGCTTTTAGGTTATACGTAGATTTGTATGTCTTTTGTCTGAGGTATGTAATTACTTAGTTTACGTTACTTGTATAAGAAGAAAGCAGGCTTGGATATTGTTATATCCATGTGTCCATTCATCCATGCATGTTGCTTTGGCCGTCTATCTTGAGAACCCAAAAGCACCTTTTCTATGTCACTACAGTTACTCATCCTTTATACCTTTCAGTTGTTTGCAGTCCTTAATACCAACATGCTGACCATTCAAACATTGTTATCAATCATTGTTTGCTTTTGTGGTGTTAAGGGATCTTTGATCTGCAATGTATCTTCTGGAACATTACATTTTTTTGATTGGTGAATAGTTACCTTCATTTTGAGGGATCATAACTATCAATGAACATGGTGTAACATTCCAAAAATCTTGGATCTTTAGCGGCACCTCTGTGAGAATCTGGAGGTGTACAGGGCTTCAAAAGTTGAGAGTTCGTTTTTTAAGAACTCTCTTCAATTGGGGGGAGCTGGGATAATGTAGTCAGTATTAGTGACTGTGCTGGATGGAAGGGGGGGGGGGGTTCAATTTCTGGCGGTGACAAGAGAGGCTTTTCTTTTTTTGGGGTTCGTCTAGCCTGTTATTAAATGGGTACTGGGAATATTTCCCTGGGGTGGGGGTGAGGTGGTTTGGATGTGAAGCTAGACACTTGCCTCCACTCTAGTTCTGAGGTTCAGAATGGTTGAAGCTATGCCTGTGATGTTTCGTTACCTTTACCTGATTTGTTGAATTGTGAGCTGCTGCTGCTTACCCAGCATGCAAACAGAAGCTGCCAATGTATATGACTGCATAATGTTGAACTGTTTCTTGTGTAGGTCGGAGGTTCGTGAATTCTTCCAGCTGGACCGGCGTAAACTGAGCTCAGAGGACGGAAGTGTAGAAGATGGTGAAGAAGAGAATGGAGGCAGTGATGTTGCTAACAGCACAGATAAACTGAACCTTGGACCCTCAGAGAGAACACAGTAAGTTTAAAGGCAGCATTTAACATGTAATTTCCTGCTGCAAAGAATAACTTTAAATTTGCTGTCACTGAAATGGAAACCTGGAGTTGCTATTGAAAGCACACTTGCTTGGCTTTGATCACCATCCGTCTGGAGAAACTGTAACACATTCACACTTGGCCAGCTTCGTGTCTGCACCAGGCAGCCACATAGCAACAGTGCACTGACTTTAAACTTACTTGTCCCACTATCTGGCGGTCTTCCTTCAGATTTTCAGTTTTCGTCCAACATCATACTGGTAATGCTTCAGAGTGATACCTTGTGCAAAGACTTCAGATACAGATTTTTCCCTAGCTGCTATAATGCATATAAAATGTAGGCTCTTAAATCTTATTTTCATTTGTTTGTGTTTAACCTAAGATCTTTTTTTTTTCCCCCCCTCTGATGCCTGTAGTATCAGCTGTCTGTAGGTAGAGCCATCAGCTACTGTTGTATATTGAGAAATTATCTAACAAGCTTTAAATTTATGACAAAAGTAAAGTACGACTCACTTTTTTTAAAAATTTATTTAATTAATTTGCAGTGCCTCCTGTGTCCAGTTCTGGAGGTACACAAGCAGGAAACTTCCCTTGGTGTTAAGGAGCTTAGGCACCCCTTTTTCTACTGCTGGAATGGCCTGTTCATGATGCATTTATACATTCTTTGTACTTGCTATGTCTGAAGTGTCCACTTAAGCAGTATTTGACCTTCTTGGCTTCTGCCTTCCTAGAAATTGAAGGAATCCGTTTCTGAGATAGATGCACCCATGAGATGGTCTCTAGCACTCTGATTGGCAGGGTGATGATTTTGGAGATAGAGGTGGAGGAGGAGGAGGAAGATGGCTGACAAAGTGGACATATAGCTTGAAGTTGCTGGTGAACTGGTGAAGGGTGGCCTGAATAACGTCATAAACCATGGGTGCCAGGTTACCCGGGCCGACTATATGTTTTCTGGTGGTGCATCACATTCTTGGGTCCTGAATGTGAAACCAGTTTCAATTCATCTTGTTGGTGTTTAGAAATTTGAAGTGGTTCCTGGGTTTTTTTGGAAAATGTGGGCACCCCCATCATAAAACCCTGGTATACTCTGTTGGTGAAATATTGACTAGAGCTCGAAATAAGTATCCGTGTGATGAAGACCAACTTGACGCACCATTTATCCTCAATTTATTTCGTCAATCAACCTCTACATGTTTTGGGCATATTTGTAGCCCATCATCAGGAGAAATACAAATGGTATGTGTTGTGCTTTTCAGTTGACTGTCTGTTGGCCAAGTTGGGGTGGAACTGATACCTCCTGATGATGGGCTGCAAATGTGCCTGAAACATGTAGAGGTTGATTGATGAAATATGTTAAGGATAAATAGCGCAGCGAGTTGTTTTTTATTACACAGATATATTGAGATGCACAGTCAACAAAACATAAAATTCTAAATAAGTACTTTTAAGCCCACTCTTTGTTATTTCAAATTTATTTTTATTTTCGCTGACATCATTACACCGTTTAAGGGCAGAAGAGTGCAAATGAATTTATGCTTGTGCTTTCCATATTTACTGACTGATTTTGATGAAATTTCATGTTGGAGATTATCTACACATAACGACATTTAGCGATTCTTGGTTTTTGTGGAAGTTGGTGCAGTGAAAGCCATAATGAAATACAACCTATCAGTGCACAAATTTTATTGTAGTGATTGTGAAGCTGCCTTCACAATCACTACAGTAAAAATTGTGCATTGATGGGTTGTTTTTCGTTATAAATTCTAAAACCGCAGGGAGGATGCTATACCTTAAAATAATAATATTAAAAAAAAAAGAGAGAAAAGTGAAAGTCATATTTTACTTTTGGCGTAAATAAGATTTTCCCCTTATTTTGTGCACTCTTCATCCAGTTGGATAAAATTTGGTACAAAATGTGTCCATAAATATTTGTTGACTTTTATGAAACTCAGTGCAGCAAAGATTATAATGTTGTTATGGGCACAAGTGATATTACTTTTAGGTTTGGACCATGAAACTGTATGGCATTTTGAAGGTAATGAATCTGTCGATAAATTCCATGTACTCTGTCTTGTTCACTTATCACATCATTACAATGTCATTTATGTCATTTCAAAGAATTTGTCCCATTCTGAGGTTTTTGTATTACAGTAGTTCTGTAACATGACAGTTTACTGTAAAGGCATGTGCGTAACCCTTTACCTAGAGACCTGTGTTTCAGCTGTCTTATATTGCATACTGTGTGTGTGTTTGTGTGCATGTGCGCCCACCTGCTTTCCATATGTGGTAGACTCCTATATTTTAAAATTTTCGTGTTACTATTGCATTCATTAAGTCAACCTTTTTTCACAGTGCAAAGCCAAGTGATTTTGAATTTCTTCATGTGATTGGGAAGGGCAGCTTCGGGAAGGTGTTGTTAGCAAGACACAAAGTTGAGCAGAGGCATTATGCTGTGAAGGTGCTCAGCAAACGTCTTGTTATGAAGAGGAATGAAGCAAAACACATCATGTCTGAAAGAAATGTCCTCCTTAAGAACCTCAACCACCCATTCCTAGTGGGTCTGCATTACAGTTTCCAGACACCAGACAAGTTGTACTTCGTGCTGGATTACATCAATGGTGGAGAGGTGAAGTTTGCTTGTACATTCATCGTGTTAAGCCTTTCACTGTATGGACGGAACAGGTCTGCTGCATGTAGAAGCACATTGAGTGGTATGGATGGAACTGTTGTGTCAGATAAACACATGTTCCTAAATTATATGTACTGTTGACTGTGCATCTCTATATAATCTTGTAAATGAAACCAACTTAGTGCACAATATTCTCAGTATATTTCATCAATTTCATTTTATTTATTTATTTTTTTTATTTAAAACCTCTACATGTTTCAGACCTCTCCAGGTCCATCATCAGGAGGAATAACTGTATTTATACAACACTTGGTATTTTGATGTTCTGCATAGACAGCTGTCTGGTGTGCAGCTGCACACCAGACAGCTAGCTATACAGAATAACAAAATACCAAGTGTTGTATAAATACAGTTATTCCTCCTGATGATGGACCTGGAGAGGTTCAAAATGTGTAGAGGTTATAAATGAAATTGACAAAATATACTGAGAATATTGTGGACTAGGTTCATTTCATTTACAAGAACACATGTTCCTGTAATGTAAATTTGTTGTTTTGAGAAATCCCACAGAAAATCACGGAAGAAATTGTCTTGTTGTGTGTATATTAACGAGCTAGAATTGTCCAATCAACAAATTATTGGCTGTGGAATTGATATGAATGGTACGGTTACCAGCAGGGGAAGGATTGTTTGTCACAAAATCTAGGCTGTTGTTGGGTCCTACCCAACATCTGTTTCACCAGGCATTATGGGATCTTTCCTCAGTGCCAGTGTGATGGGAGCCTCAAGCCAGTAACTCAACTGTAGTGTGCCTGATGCATTCTTCATGTCTTGCATGTCTTCATGGGATGATGCTTAGATATCATCCTGGGTCACCTTTGTGTTTGTACCCATCATTCAGTATTTCTATCATTACTATTTGTAGTAAATAATTTCCAAGCTCCCTGCCAGGTAACTGTGGTACTTCAAAAAACAAGGGTTGACTAGATTGCTCCACGCAGTGGTTATTATCCCTGCATCATGTTTAGGTGGTCCCATTATTAATTCTCAACTATGCTGACTGAGGTTTTCTATCATTTCTATATGTCACATGTCAAAATAGTGTCTTAAAATAGTATACAGCAGTTTCGTCAAATATGCATCCAAATTTATCCTTAACAGTCTCTTGCTGTGTAACAAATGCAATTTAAGTAGCATCATGAAATAAACTAAGGAATGAAACATAAAGTGCACAGTAGTGGGAACTTTCATTTCACACCTGTTCTTTACAGGAGGATATAAGATGAAGATTACTTGTAGCTAAAGTGAATATCGTTACTGTAAAGAGCATTCATTTTATTTTCTAGTTATGTGTTACACATGGGTAAGTATATGGTATTTTCCATAGAATTGATGTTAATATAAACGCCTTTTGTTGGTCACAGAAAATGTGGAGGTTAACTAGGTGCTGACCATACACACAATTCCAGTATATACGTTGGTTGACACAGAAGTGTCAAGTTACTAAACTTTGACATGTGTAATTTTTTTTGTGCAGTTATTCTTCCACCTGCAGCGAGAGCGTATGTTCACAGAACAGAGAGCTAGATTCTACAGTGCAGAGATGGCAGCTGCGCTGGGTTATCTGCATTCACATGGTATCATTTATCGGGACCTGAAACCAGAAAATATTCTCCTAGACTCACAGGGACACGTTGTTCTTACAGACTTTGGCCTTTCGAAGGAAGGTCTGTTTCCAACTGATACAACCAACACTTTTTGTGGTACCCCTGAATACTTGGCACCTGAAGTCGTCAAAAAGGAGGTGATTAATCTGTTTATTTATGAGTAATTATTTTCATCTGGTAGTAACATAACGTGGCTTTGTGTTGTGTAGTTTCAGCACGAGTATATGTTTGTAAGATTGTGATAATAAATGAGGAAATTTAGTTAAGTACAGTTTATTTAAAGGAAAACCTGGATGCAATGCAGGCACTGTGGTGCCTTTTTTGGTTAACAGGAGTGCGTGAGATTGCTGCAATGAATGAACAGTTTCACTGTTCCAGTGCAGTTTATATATAAGAAAACTCTGAATAGGCTTGATGAAAGAAGAGGAGACAGGTAAATGTAAAGTTCATCTTTGGCAGTAACAGATAAGCAGCATAGCTGTGGGCAAAAACACAGGTGTTTGGAGAAAAACACATCCAACTACCAAAATGTTCGCAGAGTACAACCAACAAGACGCAACATTTCACAATTTATTTCTGTAAGACGCTGTGCATGTTTCAGACGGTTTTTCCGTCCATCATCAGGAGCTCAAAACTGCACACACAACATCGGGTATTTGTCAGACTGATACTGCTACCTGTTGCTAGCCGTCCAGGCTAGCAACAGGTAGCAGTATCAGTCTGACAAATACCCGATGTTGTGTGTGCAGTTTTGAGCTCCTGATGATGGACGGAAAAACCGTCTGAAACGCGCAGAGCGTCTTACAGAAATAAATAAATTGTGAAACGTTGCATCTTGTTGGTTGTACTCTGCGGATATATTAGCGATTCACAGACCTATGAATGTTAAATCTACCAAAGTGTCGTCACAAATTTTGTGTGGCCTTCCCTCTGATTGAAACCATTGTACTGTTCCATAATGGCACCTCTTTCGTTTATCATAAGTATGGTACTATGATATAACTTTTATTTTGAACACAGCTGTGATTATGCTGCTCAGTATTTAGTCAATCAGGCAGGCCAGTGTAGGTCTCTAAAAAGACAAAAAGATAAGGCTGTTGTGGTAGACATCATGAAGGTATGTATGTAGGGTGAGTAGAGGTATTTCTCCACTTACTGTTAACCTCAGCACTAGGTGGTGGTGAGTAACCATCTTCACACCCTGGCCACTTTACCTTGGGGAGAGAACTGCAGTTGCTCATTGTACTCTTAGACTGTTGTTGGGGATAGGTGGTTCAATTCTCATTTCGGTTACCAGCTGTTGTGTTTGGAATATTTGATGTTTTTCTACAATATATTGGGGTAAGTGCTGGATTAGTATGTTGCAGTACACCACAGGTTGGTCTTCGTTGCAGTGGTGTGTGGACTTGTGTTATTGATATGACCTAGTGTTCTTGGTAAGGTTATTTATGATTATCTTTTAGTCTCTTGTGGTGAATATGTTTATTGCCAAAGATAAGCCCTGAATGCCTCTTTTCAAATATGTACCTATTTGTCTTACATGGACATCTATCTATGTCATTTGAAACGGCTTAACCTCAGGGGTTGAAATGGCATGTTTGAGTAGCCCAGTCATCAATCATTCCAACTTCTTGTTTACGGATAAGTCGTGATCACCTTCCCATAACCATCAGTGGTGTGTAGTATGTGCAGTTGGAATAGTGTTCTTAAATAACCTGTGATTCAATGAGTGCTACTTACTTTCAGGTGTACGATAAATCTGTGGATTGGTGGTGTCTGGGAGCTGTTCTCTACGAAATGTTGCATGGACTGCCTCCCTTCTACTCACGCAATAGATCGGAGATGTATGATCGTATTGTAAATAAACCATTACGATTACGGCCTACAATCACTGCAAGTGCGCGTGACATCCTAGTCAAGGTGTGTATGTCATGATTTACAATATCAAGAGTGTATTCCAGGGTTGCTATTTGAACAGTCTCTGGTACAAATCTGGCCTGCTGGACTGTTTCCAGCATGTTGGAAGTAATAAAAATGCAGAATTGTGGAACCTTTATTACTGTTGTATTTGTTTCCATAAAACGTTTAATATTCCTATGTATAAATATCATGCACTAATTTTAAGTCATAATTTTATGCATGTAAGTTTTGAAATATTTGGTACATGCCAACTCTGTCCAGTCAGCGCACCAAACTAACTAACTGTGCGACTGATCGACCGACCGACCAACCGACTGAGTAACCAACTAACCAACAAATTAACTAACTAATTAACTCCCTTACTAACCAACTAACTAACTACATGGAATAAGAACCTAACAATTCCTCAGCTATTCAAGAAATTCCCTCCATTTTATGGAACCTGAAGGTTCATTACAGCATTCACAAGTGTCTGCTACCTGTCCCTGTCCTGAGCCAGATCAGTCAGGTATGCCCCCATCCCACTTCTTGAAGAGCCATTTTAATAATATCCTCCCATTTATGCCTAGGTTTTCCAACTGGGCACTTTCCTTCTGGTTTCCCCAACCCTGTATGCACTTCTCCTCTTCCCAAGATGTGCCATGTGCCTCACCCAGGAGTGCAGATGATAAGTTCCTCATTATGCAGTCTTCTCCACTTCTCTGTTACCTTGTCCCTCTTTTGCCCAAGTATGTCCCTCAGCACCCTATTCTCAGACCCTCTCAGCCTGTGTTCCTCCCACAGTGTGATACACCAAGTTTTGTGCCCATACAAACAAGAGTGTCACTGTATCCCCAGAGTGTTGGTCATGAATTTGCTGTGTTATTTGGGAGACCTTATGGAGGTGGGGTTTGGAGGGAGGGGAGAAAGCTAAAGACAGCAGGGAGAGCAGTTGGCAGTCCTGTTATCTGTTATCAATAGAAGTTCAGACTTGCTGTCATTTACATTTGCTGCTTCTTTCATGAGTAGTGTCAGTCAGTGGTGTGCTTTAGGTTTAAATGCTTTTGTCTGGGTTTTGCTTTTGTAAAGACGTAAAGAGTGATTGGTAGTAACAAGTTGGGAAATGTCTACTGAGCATAACAATTGTGGTGCATTCTCTGTGTCATTGCACTCAGATTTTAAATTTTTATGTAATTTCAAGAAGAACAGTAGAGTGCGAATGTTTTCAGTGGGTCTTTCCAAATTTTAGGCACCTCAATCTATAAGTTTTCTCAGTATCTTAGTGGGTGATTTATGGTCAGTTATTAGAGCGACTGTGCTATGGGCTGGATGGGCTGTGGTTCGAATCCCACTAGGGGGAAAGAGATTTTTCTCTTCTCCAGAATGTCCGTGTCAGCTTTGTGATCTGCCCAGCTTCCTCTACAGAAGGTACCTGGTTTCTTCCTTGGGGTGGAGTGGGTAGGGCACGAAGTTAGCCGATCCTCTCCATCTACAAGGTGTAGAATGAGTGGAGCTGTTCCTCTCCTCACCCCATATGCTTTAATGGCATGTACTGTGAAAAACTTTTACCTTTCCTGTAAAGTAAATTGCAGTGGGGGGAGGTTGTTTATATGTGTTGTTGGGTCAAAGAATGAGAATATGTTTCTAATCGTTTTTATTTTTATTTGTTTGATTGACATTGATGATATTTTTTTTGTTTTTGTTTGTGTATTTGGTGATTGGGCAAAATATTTCATGATTTCGAATATTAGGAATGTTAATAGAAATGTAATGTTACAGTATTGTTCATTCTATAGGTATTATTTGAGGTATAAAAGGATATTTTTTTTTATTACTTAAGTTTGACATTCTGATGTTATGTAATTAACTAATGCTTTGTCACCAGAGATATTTGCTAGGATATCATGACACCATTACTTGCTTTAAGTCATCTGATGATTCTGTTAGGTTTGAGACTCAACTAATAAATTGGTGTGCCGATACTCTTTCAGTTATGATGAACACGAATCTGTGATTTGCTCCACTGATTTCTGAGCACACTCTGTGTAGAATATGAGGTCGACTAATTGAAAATCTTGTGTGGTTTAGTCAGCCTTATGTGGCTTCTGTCTTTACTCCTAGTCTTGGGATCGTCCATGAGTGTAGTACGTCTGTTGCTGTTACGATTATTCAGATTTGTGAATTTATTGGTTAGTACAATTCGGTTGTTCGTGTCTAGTAGTCGGACTGTTCTTGTTTGTTGGGCTTCTGTGTATGAGTCGAACACTAGCTTTGTGAAGTCTGAATGTTCATAGATTCGGTATCATTGGTGTCCTACTGTTTTTAGTGTTAGTACTGGGTTGTGAAATTCATCTATTAGGTTTTTTAGTTATAGGAATGGTATTGCAATGAATACCAGGATGATTGCTGGTGCAGTTGTTCAAATAGTTTCAATTATTTGTCCTTCTAGTACGAATAGTCTGGTTTATTTGTTCTGGATAAGTATAATTATCATGTATATTACTGTTGTAATTATTATTAGTATAATTATTAGTATGTGGGATGATATACTAAAGACTTACGTTTAGGTCATCAGCTCTTTCTCCGCATTCCTTGCTGTTTTGTGTTTCTGGCACTTGTTAATAGTGAGATGTTATCATACATGTACATAGGTATTCACTTGAAGTGTCTGTTCATTCTGCCTGGTTTTAATCAGAAGTGGAATGTTTTGGTAAAAATCTCCAGTATGAAACATTATAATTGGTTTGTATTTTGTGTGATAGCTAGTGTGTAATCTGGACTTTATTTTTTGTCAAAGTATATTAATTAACTCTTTTCACATGTATTGTGTATACATACATGCTTTTTAACTGTCTGGGCTTACTGCATTTCCTTAGGTAAATTTAAATTATGTGCTTGTTTTCTTAGTAAGTTACATTATTCTTTGACATTAACTTGTCAGTATTGAGCACAAAGTGCTGGTATGTTGTTTTAGTTGCTTCAAAAGGACCGTCATAAACGCCTGGGGTCAGGCTACAGAGGATTTGATGAAGTAAGGCAACATGACTTTTTCAAGCCCATTGTCTGGGAGGATCTGCTTGCCAAACGCATTCCTCCACCCTTCAGCCCCAATGTGGTAAGTGGTTGCTTGTTTATTTCCATGCTGTGATTTTCAGAACAAGAACATTAAAATTTGTACTATGTCTTTGGCAAAGCCAAGATGGTATGGTGTGTGTACATTTGCAGTGGCCATTATTTCTGTTGCTACAGAGAGGCAAAAATCACGTCATTCATTCTGGGGACAGAACACTGGGTGTTAAATGTGAAGTGTGTTAGTGTTTCCCCGTTGTTATAGAAAGGTCTAACACATTTTTTAGGCATGTGTGATACATGGCGAGGAACAACTATTAGCTTTATCATGTCTGTCTGTCCATCTGTCTGCATGAAACAGCTGGGCTCCCATTGAATAGATTTTCGTGAAACTTTATATTTTCTGAAAATCTGTTGAGACAGATCAAGTTTCATTAAAATATGACAAGAATAACGGGTGCTGTACTTGGAGACCAATATACATTTTTGGTCATAGCTCGGTCAGTTCCTTTTAAAATGAGAAATGTTTCAGACAAAAGTTGTAGAGAGAATCAAACACACATTTTTTGTTCAACAACTTTATCTAGAAAATCGTGCATATGTGAGATAAGATGGAATCAAAGTCTTTCATTTACCGACAGATGCACTTTATATCAGCCTTATAAATCATTATAATTTACATTAAAACATATATTAAAATTGCTTCTACATGTTTCAGTCTGTGACCATCATCAGGGAGCTTACACTTGAGCCTAGCTAAAGTCACATTTATAAAATGGTCAGTAAGAGTACGTTGTTATAGACTGTGCAGTGGTGTGGCAGCATGTTATATCAAGTTCATGGAGGTGTGTGTGCTGTGTGCTGTACAGAGACAATCTCACTCTGCACAGCACACAGCATACAGCATACACACCTCCATGAACTTGATAAAACATGCTGCCACACCACCGCACAGTACATAACAATGTACTCTTACTGCCTATTTTATAAATGTGACTTTAGCTAGGCTCAAGTGTAAGCTCCCTGATGATGGTCATAGACTGAAACATGTAGGAGCAATTTTAATATATGTTTTAATGTAAATTATAATGATTTATGGGACTGATACAAAGTGCATCTGTTGGTAAATAAAAGACTTTGATGGTATCAAGATGCACAGTGCAGTAAAAAAAAAAATAATAAGCTGGAATGTTAGTTTTGGGGATTAATGAAATGTTATTTGCCTTTCCTGTGTTGTTTTAAAAGGTTAGTTCTTATTTTTGGTTTAAAAGTTCTATATTTTTTATTAAGTTATTGAAACCTACTTAATGCTAATATGATTATTTTTTTTTTTACTTATTTTTATGGGATTTGGGCTTTTTCTGCTAGTCAGAAACATTTGTTGGTTACTTCATTGATATTAGAGTTTGTTGTGTTATTTATTTTCTGTTTATTCTTAGTTGTGTAGTTTTAATTATAGTTTGTTTTTTGTTGTTTGGTTTTGGTTTTTTTCTGTTTGGGAGGGTTCATTGGGTTTAGCTGGAGAGGCCACAGATGATGATGATATGGCATGTGTGCAGCATGCTGGATACCAAAGGCAATAAACACACACTCAGAATATGTAATACTTATTGCTTTTCAACTGCAACAATAGTTGCACAAATGTACCTGAACGTTATGTTATATGTACATAGCCTGTCTCATTAATGAGTATACTGACCTATGTAGGAGAGCATAAAATTTTTTATATGAATGCCTCTAAGGTTTTGCCCAACTGGTATATTGTCATTGATCCTCCATGTTTCAGTACCACATAGCTGTTTAGTTACTTGTATTTATTGTGTTTCTGCATGCTCTCTGAATGTCAGCTTTTATATATTTACCTGGAAAAGAACCTGCTTTTTCTTTGCAGAAAGGTGTGATGGATCTGCAACACATAGATCCACAGTTTACCAGAGAACCCGTGACATCATCACTTGGATGTTCACATTCTACCTTTGCATTATCTGCCAGTGTCCAAGAGGCTGATGATGCATTTGCTGGGTTTTCATATGCACCTCCAATAGACTTAGAGTAGTGGCTTTTGTGTTCTCTAAAACAGTGTTTGAAAGTGGCAACATTGGCCTTATTTATGTGCCATATGGTGTGCAGATTACATTTACCTGCATTTAACTGTTCCTTTGTATCCATAAATGTTCTGGATATCATAATTTGTAAACGTATTCCATCTTATCTGGTTCGTAATGTCTGGGTATTGTGCCTTTAGGTTGCCCATTCAGGTGCATAACTTATACTTAATATCCAAGAACGAATCAGTATTGCCAAGTTCTGTCATTCTTCAAGAACATATCGTGAGTTTGGCAGAGGTGTGTCATAGGAATTTGTAACAATTTGGCCTACTTTTGATACTTTTGTGAAAGTTGTGTAATTTATATGAATACAGTCGCTGTGTTTAAAGTATTCATAATTGAGGGACGCTGAGTCAGCCATTGTCTCACTTGGAACATTGCTTCTCGGCTTATGCAGATTTAATTTGCCGAAAGAGCAGAGAAGCTGTGCTACAGATACATTTATCAGTGCATAAACCACTTGATATGCTTATCTTAATGAGTTACCACGACCACATTACTGGAGGTTTACTTGCCATGCAGCATTATACAACATATTTTGAAGTGCCTTTTATACATAAAGAAACACACATTATTTTGAGAGTTTATTTAATGATTTTGAAATTATTTGACAATGAACAGTGGAAACTTAATGATGTATTAAACCTAGAACATCAAGTTACAGCGCAGTTTGTAGGGGAAAGGTAAAAATTGTTGGCATTGTATGTTACAATTGGCCTTCTCTGTTTCCTCATTGTTTGAATAATTAGAAGAATTTGTGGTAGGCTATGGGGCATATTTATATCGTCATAGTTGTATGTGCCATGAGAAGTGGGTGCGGCAACCACCATGCTAATTCAGAGACTGATATGCATTGTGTGACATTCCTGTCACATGTCAGGGATAAGATATTGGTCCAGCCTCAAGGATGGTTCAGCAGCATGCTGAGCATGTAGCCTATAATTCCATGGCTTGTGTATACACTTTCTGCATGCTCATCTCACATATGTTCTTTTATAACATTTTGCATTTACATTCACTGTATAGTGTTTCTTTCTTCTTCAGACTACTTAGAAGTTATCACAGATTAGTCTGAAATGGAGTGTAATTTAATAAATTTTGACCTTTCCCCATGTTTTTTTGAAGTAATAGTAAGAAAGTGTAGCATATTTCCAGCATTACTTTGACTACGTTAATAATCTGTCATTATTGTAACACCAGCTTATTCACAGCATCCGACATATATGAGCCGAATTCCTCTGAATGTTTTTGTGGTGCTTACCCACATGTCGGCCAGTACTTTCCAGATATGATTCAGGGAGGACCCTGAGTTAGGAAGAGTGCATTCTGTCATTAGTCATTTACTTGTTGAGAGTACATTTCCTGGATATATTTCTTAACAATGCCATTCTGTATAACACAAGACTGAAGGTTGTATATTTTTGAAGCAGAATAATATTGGTGGGAGTGTGGAATAAGTCCTCTGCTGTAGCGGTGTGTTACTGCCAGCTTAGAAGCACTGTCTTCAGCTTAAAATCCATAGGGGTTTCATGTATGGTACCTTACACTTTGGGTTTTTGGACTTTATCCATTGTTTTGTGTGTATGTAGTAGATTTTAGACCTCACATGTACTGCTGTCCAATATGTATGCCAGGGGTCTTGGACTCATGTAATACACAGACTGAATGGCTAATTTTGATATTTAAGGCAGGCCACATGTCAGTTTAAATAGTAAAGAGGGGTATTTTCATCACCATTAGACATGTAATTAAGGATGCTTCATATTTTTAATAGCAAAATCAAAGTATAATTATTGAATTGAAAATTTATCGCATTGTTCTCCCTATGCTAGCATATGTTGTGCATTACCATTAGACATATCCTTAAGGATACTTTATTGCTTTAAAAAAAAATCATAATTTAATCATTGAATTAAAAATGTATTGCATTGTTCTCCCTCTGCATCTGTTGTCTATTACCAGCCAGGGATAGCAATTGTTTCTGACGTTGTAGGCCTGTGACAGCATTTTCAAAGAAAAAGAATTATTGGGCAGTGAGCTGGGCTACATTCTCTAGTAGGAATAAAATTAGTCGGAGGGCTGTCTGAAGTGAACTGAAGGGCCACATGTTTGTTACTCACTGGTTTGTGCTGTGGTATTGATACAGTGAGAAATAATTGAACTTTTAACTTTTCAGTAACCAAACTAACACTGAAGAAACAAAAATTGCAGAGGTTGAGAATATGTTGAACAGTGGCAGTGAAATATGTTCGTTTAAGAATAATAGGCTCATGTTGGAACTGAAGTGGTTGTGATACATGTTTTATACCCAAACAGTTACCTGGTTTGTGGGAAGACTTTGTCCCTGATGACATTACAAGGATAACAGTAGTTACAGCTCATTATGCCCCAAATAAATTAAACTTGTCATCTTTTTTGTTTTCAACTCTGTTTAAACCTTAGCCGCCGAACGACATATGTATATATCGCACAGTGAGCCCTTTAAATAGCTCAACGGCCACTAAAGTGGTTGGGGGGTGGGGATTTAATTCCGGCGTCAAAGGGTTAATGAGAAGTGAGCCACTACCTGATCCTTTATGAGGAGGTGGAGGGATAGTGGGCGTCATGTGTTTGTTTGTGACATATGTTGGAAAGATATATTTGTGGAAAGTTAATGTTAAATGCTATTAGTATCCAAGAAAGAACTGTTATGTCTTTTAGTAGTTCCTTTCTCCCTTTGATGTAACATATTCGCAGTTCATAAGGACAGGATGTTGCTGTGATTCTTCTCTCAGTGTAAAATATTTTGCATGAAAGGTGTTATTATTTTAAAGATTTTTGTCTAGAAAGTATGTTGTGATGACAGACAAGGTGGAAAATATATTCAAGATTTATGCATATACAAAGTAATGTATACATGACCTTTTAGCATATGGTGAGTGTCGAGATATGCTGGATTAATCTTGCATGTGGTGGCTTATCTCTGAGCCCTGCAGGGGGTATTACTACTCTGCAGTTGTGAAGTTGAAGAGACTGCTATTTTTATATGAATTTGTAACTTGTGTAATTCTAGATTAAGTGTCATAAATGTATGGTAGGGCTATATACTTCTATGTTCTAAGGTAATAAAGTTATCAGTGACAAGTTGTAGTTACCAGTCTACACTAAAATACACGTTTTTGTGACTGTCAATGCCATGCACATTTGATGGTACTGTGCTCAGCTCTTCTGTCTTCTGGGATGTCACGGAACCTTGTTTGGTAGGCAGTTAACATTGTTTTGGGACAACCTGTCTGTCACATCTTCCTGACTGCTTGACCATTGAAGACGGAACCTGTAGATTGTCCTACGATGTTAGTAACTAACTACCAGTCAGTGCTGCGTAACATTACAGGAGATAGAAGATTTCATTTAACCATGGTGGAAGCGTGGAATTATGCATATTTAAGTGCTATTTGCTGAAAAATCCATTCACTGTCAGTGTTACTGATGGAAATGTTCTGTGCAGTATATTCAAGGACTTACTGAACCTTGTGTTATTATTACAAGAGGCATAATGGGTGATCGTTCACATACTGATTTATGAGCTAATAACAGGAATCAGCATAGCACAGTTCTGTAGGCCTGTATATTTCAATATAACTAGAAGCCAGTCTAAGCTACAGATATTGTTGCATTTGTGTGAATTGAAGTCCCTCAGAAGTACTTCCTTTCAAATTTTATACCTTGCCGAAGCACTGAATATGCACGCAGACCCCTTAAACAAGTTTCGTTTAATTGGAATTCAGGTGTGAGTAGCGCGAGTTGTTAATTATCAGGCTTTTTTATCGTGCAAATCATGAACCATAGCAGTTTAATGAGGGACTAAATTTAAACTTGATGACAGCATTTCAGTTCCTGGCAGAGTCAAGAATTTTTGTGTCTGCTGCTACATCTAGATTGCCTCCCTGGATGTGTGTCAGCTTCCTGCCAAATGGGTGCTAGAAACTCGTGACATACATAGAGAGCAGTTAGGAAGAAGCAGACTGTCAAGGAAATGTAAAAGAGCAGTCTTTATTTTTTTAATAACTTGGCTTGGAAATGATAAAAAAAAATCAATGGTTTAGTCAGTTAGACCATACGCTTGTGATAGCGCAGACGCATGTGCATACATAACATGTGGGCTTGGAGCTTCATAAATTTTGACATGTAATATGTAGAAGAAAGTGCACTATAATTTGGTTGGACCCAAATGTAGTGTGGTGACAGAGTGTTAGAATTAAAATGATCCATTCATACCAGATACAGAATGCAGCTAGGCAGGTATTTAGATTCCTCTTTCTTTCATGATGTGTATATACTGTCTTTACCCAAATGTAAGGAAAACTCTATCATAGATTTTCAAGTTTTATGAAAATGCCTGTATAGAAAGAATGTGTTGACTTTCTGCTTGATTATAAGGTGACCCTGCATTTTTTATGTGATGAGTAACGGTAAGTTTTTGCCTTATGTGTGGATAAATTTGGTTTGGTCTGCACGGTTTGTTCTGAAATCTCCTCTTTTTTGCACTGTTAAAGTTTGGTTGCCCAGTTTGTCTGAAGCAAACTATGCCATACGTGGTTGTTTGTGTTTTAAAAGTACAGTAATGCAAAGAGATGGACGAATCAATTAAAACGTTAAGAACAACGACATGGACAAATTTTGTGAATGAGACCAGAAACATTTCTCACATAATGTTAATAACTTGTGCATGGAATTACTGTTTTTATTTAGTCATATACCTTTAGCTGAAATCTTATCAGATGAGAAGCTTATGTTAATGTGTTACTGTATAAATCTTATGCTGGCTTTTACCCTGTTACTCACTGCAGTATAACTGATAAAAATTATTTTGTACCTTGTGTGTCTTCCCTTCAGCTGTTGAATGTACAAATATTATTTATTTATTTCTGCTTGGTTTTAAGGTCCATGTTATGCAAAAAAAAAAATGTCTGCACAGTAGACAAAAAAACAGGTGAAGCTGTTATTTCCATTTATTGTTTGGGAGACAATACCTAATTATATAATTCTTTTGAAGATGTAAAACAGGGTGCATCTTAAATACATATATAATTTACCTAGGGTAAGTGAAGAATAGAAAGAAACAATTCATTGCAAACTGTAAAAGTTGTAGCACTATTTTCTAATTTTTGTACAGGGTATCTTGGAATAGCTAAAGCCGATAACCAACTATATTTTTGTACAGTCCAATTTATTTTTTTATTTCTATGAATATAATCATTCCCAACTTAAATGGTAATTAGAAACAAGATTAGGTAAGATTTTCTGTTAAGTGACATAGTTCCATATTGTGTATACGTGATGATTATGTTTGGATTTTGTATCATAACACTTTTTGTACTAATGTATGGGAGTTGATGTTGCCTGACCCATGACTCCACTGTACAAGGTGAAACAAAGACTGTTTGACAACACAGCTTTTTGCTGTTTACACATTCTCATGTTGTGTGTGTGCCAAATCTGATAGAAAGTAATAAAGAAAGATATTAGGTACAGTGAAAACTCACAGTGTGAATAGTACTTGAGATATGGTTGTTCAGCCACTTAGCTTTATGTGAATGTTGTACCAAATACAGGAGCTGTGAATTATTTTGAGTTACAACTATTGTATGATGATAATATTGTATGTGATATGTACTTACACCTCTGATACTGAGTAGATAAACTTAGTACCAAGAATTAATGTGTAATATGTGTGGTAAACGTTCAGGTACATTGAACACGGAACCAATTCATGTGAACAGTATCTGCTTTCTGGCCTTCTTATAGTAAACTTTTCCTGAGTCTTTACAGGCAAATGCAGTACTGTTGGGTGGGCCAATACTGACTTCTTCCAAATCCTTACATGCTCATCATTAGATATCCCTTTCCCATCTTATCCACTGTTGTATAACCTGTGCAGTTGAAAAAGTTTATTGAGTGACAGAATAAATTATTTAAGAACTTTGTGTTTTTTTATTAGGTGTTCTTACGAAGTTGCAAACAGTGACTACTGTTAGCTTTGTCATGTGTATCCATCGGCATGGAACTACTGGGCTCGCACTGGATAGATTTTCATGGAATTTGAAATTGAAAATTTATGGAAAATCTGGCAAGGAAATTCAAGTTTGATTGAAATGTGACAAGAAGAATGGATACTTTAGATGACGACCTATATAGATGTAAGATTATATATTGATCAGTTCTTCTAAGAATGAGAAATGTTTCAGACAAAAGTTGTAAAAAAAGTAAAACAACAAAAATTATGTTCCATAACCCCTTTTTTTTTTTTCACAAAACTCATGCCTGTTTATGATAGTGTGGGAAAATGTGGAGCCAGACATGCCATGGTTGACAAAATAATAGAGCGCAGAAAAGATGTGATTTCCACGCCAGATAACTAAGGCAAGAATACAGACACAGACTTGTAATATTTAAGACTCGTTGCTTTTCCACAGCGACAGTGGTTACATGAATGCGCCTTGACATTGCATGAAGTTGTAGTTGCGGTTAAATATATGCTCAAAAGAAAAGAAAGAAAAAAAAAAAATTGGAACAGATGAGGGTAAGACACAGCGTAGAGGAATATTGCTTTGTGTTTTTTGCAGTGAGTCTGGCTTTCCAACAGAGTTCTGAGGGGTTGGAGAATATTTAAACAGAACATGTCTGTATGTGCTTGGAATTTGTTTTAATGTTTCATTGGTAGAAGGGGTTTTAAAACGTTTTGGTTCCATACTAAATATGAGGAAAGTAATAACTTATAGAGCACACAGATGTAGCATGTTCTTTAGCTCTATGACACTAGGTTCTGAAAAATTAGTGATTTGCCTCTTGTCACTGAAATATATATGTCCAGTGGTGGTGGCAGAAATTATAAACTGATAACTATATAACTTGGAGATCTGTTTCTGCCTTAATTGAACGGGTATTGGTATACACCAGCATCAACTTGAAGTTACACATGATCACCATATTTGTGAATTTAAAAATATGAAATTTGTGTATGATATTGAACCTGTAGGGCTGTTTGTCATCTATCTCCATTCCAAGTTTTGATTTCTTAGTGGCAGTGATATGTTATTTATAGGTATAAGACTGAAAACGATTTGCATATTTTGTACAACAACCGCATACATATTTTGACATTCCACGTCAATCATCCAGAAGGTGCAGAGATTTTCTGGGGCTTATTTCCCTTCAAGTACCAGTATCTTCCAGATTCTTTTCAGTTAAGAAACAAACTTGCTGTATTTTCTTTTTGTACAGCATAGAACCTGTCATTAAAGTGGAATATCAGCTTGTTGGCTTTGCTGATAATTATATTAGATGAAAACATAACTGCAATGAAAGGGACACAAACACTATTGTAGTTAGTATGGCGGAAGGGGGAGGGAGTGAGTTTTATTGAAGAAATTTACCATAAAAACACATGTTTGTGAAGTGCTGTACTTTTAAACTGTAGTAAAGATACTTTATTTTAGACATGAAGAGCAGGCTTTCGTAGGCAGCTACGTATTACATTTTTATAGGCGTTTCTTTATTGCGGCATGATACGAGTATTTTGAAAATAACCGCCACTCTCGAGTGACGATTACTTCCAACAGATGGCAGAATTATACGCGTGTTAGCTTCCGTTGTGGAATTGGTGTTGAGTCGCGAAATATGGAGAGGTAGATTGTTTTGCGTCCTGGTAATTTGTTTCGAGAACAGTGAAACGTAACTAATAATTATTTTATATGACCTGTGGTGGCAGTGCTTTCTTTTGTATTGTTGAACTTACACGAAGTGTTTGAAGGCGCTGGATTCATCCTTGAATAGTTGTTTGGAAGGGTTGCTAGTGACTGCGTTTTAAAATATTTATCAAATATCAGGTACCTTTAACATTACTTTACTTGTGTAGATTTTGTGTGATGGCAGCGTTTAAGAGGAGGACGTAAGCAGTCTTGTAGTTTTGGGGCAAGTAAAGATTAAGTTAGGTTAGTCTGTAGGGTTGCTCAGACTGATGCCAGTCATCCACATCATTAAATATCAGAGTTGACCACAAACTTGGGGCCATTCGTTGTGTCGAGCCTATCTGTCGGCTAATAGCGATATTTTATTTGGAAATCACCTTGTGTTTTGTCTGGGGGCCTCCGCTCGTACGAGAGGAGGCGTTTACCATGTCTGTAGTGAGCATATCGTTCTGCACGTTCAAACAGGACGCAAAAACGCCCTCCGTTGTCCTGGTGCAGTAATAACACCATGTTATTCTTTTACCATATTTAGGCATCTAAAACTACCCCTCCCTCTGTTTTTTGAGAAAGGAATATACAACATTTTCGCAGCACAATGTCTTTACCCACGTGTAACTTACTGTAATTTTATCGCTGGTCGTTTTCCAGTTTTGTCGCGGATCGCACAATAATTCATTTTTAAAGTCACTCCATTCCCTTGCAGTACTGTCTACTACTGAACTGGCATGTTACATTTTCATCATGTGTCTGGCACCTGATCAGAAACTCATCTTCTGGAGCATGCAGAAGCTATTTTTGGGGCCAACTGTTATGTTGTTTGATGGTTTATACCATTAGTCTTCCAGAAGATGGTGCAAGTTATTTTTAGAATGATTCATGTGACTTCTTGCCTCCTGTACAGGAGTTTGAAGGGACAGTGATGTAACGTTTGAGAAGAATGATTTGAAGTACAGAATTATACTGCTGCCAGTAGAGTAGTATATCATTGTCCATTATGTTGTGCTTGTTTTATACAGTGAAGATTTTCTTGTCAGCATGGTGGTGTGAGACATGGTAATGATATGACAGTTGTGTGGATATGGGTCTTGGTAGCACTGTTTTTAGTGGTCTTGTGTTTTGTGCACACTTTATGTCAGTATATAAGAAGAACACAGACATTCTGTTATTGTGTTGGATGTGCTTCACATCTAAACACATTAATTGAGCATATAAATATTTGTTGTTGACATATTGGATTTGGATATGTCAGTCTCTTAAGACAGACATTGTTCTTGTCTTTCTAAATTAACTTTTAGGCCAGCTGGTTATCAAAACAAGAAGATGTTGGAGATATGCCACAAGAAACATATGATGTCTACACCCGTTTATGTGCTTGTTGATTCATGATGGAATTGAAAGTGGCTGGCGTGATTAATCTGAAATTCAAGCAAAGAGGATGTCATTATTGTGTGGTGATGTTTTACTACATTTGTTACCTCAAAAATGCACTGGGTGTGTTCTGTAATAACCATTACATGACAGAAGTAACTGTATAGCTGTGAGTGAGTGCTGCAGAAAATAAAATCATAAATCTAATACGTTGTTTACTGTATATCCTATGTCTTATGTCTTTGGTGGGTAATTTATCCACCAAAATGAGCAAGAAATTAAAAAGTATTCCAGGCACATTGTTGTAGACATTGTGTAAATGTTTTATGCTATGTGTGTTTTTATTAATTATTTTTTTTAGGGGGGGGGGATTTAATATAATTTGATTGCGAGAAACACGTGTTTGAGAAAATATATGTGTGTGTTCAGTCTTGTTTGCACGTATTTTATATTCACAGGGTAAATCACATTCTGGTTTCTGATGTGTTGTCTGGTTGTATTTTGCGTGATACAATTTACTTTTGTTCTGTTCCGTCAGAACCATGTCTGCAGAACAGCAGCAATTCTTCTTAAAATGGAATGACTTCCAGTCTAATATGGTTTCATCATTTAAACACCTACGTGATGAGAAGAGCTTCACAGACGTTACACTAGCATGTGAGGGGCAGACATGCAAGGCGCACAAGATGGTTTTGTCTGCTTGTAGTCCATACTTCAAGTCACTGTTAGAGGTATGTGGCAGTAATGCTCTTCTGTTAGCCATTGATTTGAGGTGCATATGTGCCCTGATTCTTGTGATGTCTACTTTCTGAAAACAATTTTCACAGGTTGAAGTTGCATAAATTGCAGCTAATTTGCATATCAGAATCAATTTATCACTTATTCTGTTACTCTCAGACACCAAGACAGTTGTAATCTCTTTTAAAATTGTTAAGAAGGAAGGTAAAAGTAAAGTTTCCCTGTCCTTGCCCTGAAGGCATGCAGCGTGAGCAGAAATATAACTCCGCTCTTTCTTAACCCCAGTGCTGGTTTGAGGTGAGTGGTTTACTTCTTGCCCAAGCCACTTTTCCCCAGGAAATATTAAGAACAAAGAAATAACTCGACGTTAACTCATGTGCATGGCAAGCAGCAACATCAAAAGTATGTGAGGTATTTAATAAAGATATTGGTTTCTTATCTGCACACCACTTTATTGTATTATATTGTTATTTGTGTATGTACATTTTACAGTAACCTGGAAATGACTTATACAGTTTGAAAAATGTCATGCTAGGAGATATTTTATTGTTGTAATTATTATGTTTACATAAATAATAATATAATACAATAAAACATTGTGCAGACAAAAACCCAATATTTGTATTAAATACCTCATTGCATAACACAATGAGATGGAAACAATTAAGATAAAAAATACACAGTACAATGTAATTTAATGTGAATTTACCTGGAAACCAATTTTCTTGGACTGCTTGACCCTTGGAGGTAGGGCGAATAGGTTGTCCTGGCGCATCAGTACTAAACTACCGTTCTGCGGTACATGAAGTCCCAAAAGAGCGCCGATCTCATTTATGCTGCAGCTGAGGCCTGAAATCACACATTTTGTAACCTCTTCTGAACTACTTTATAAATGTTTATGCCTGTGAGTTCTGACATTCTTTGTGGGTGTCTTAACTCGTGAAGGTAGAGTCTCTGTGTTTCTTCTAAACTGCGCGAAACATTGACCCGTGAATGAAGTGTCACGTCCGAGATTACTAAATCCTGTATTTTATGTGTGTTGCACTAATTTGTGGTAATATTTATGAAGGTAAAATATGAAAAAACATTGCAGGGATTTGATTTTGTTTTTCTGCTTGATAGGAAAATCCATCGAAACATCCTATCATTATCTTGAAGGATGTCCCATACAACCACCTGCAGTCAATACTGGAGTTTATGTACGCAGGTGAGGTTAACGTTTCGCAGGAGCAGCTACCAGCATTTCTTAAGACCGCCGATCGCTTGAAGGTGAAGGGGCTGGCCGAGGCTCCGCAATCCATAAAGCGGGAAGGATAGGGTACACTGCCTGTTGTATATTAGGTAGGTGAGTTTTGTGCAGTGATCCTGAGATGCAGTTGTGGGAAAGGTGTTATTTGAAATAAAAGCAAGTATACGCCTTGAAGACGTAGCTAGTACGTAGGGAAGGCTAAACCCTGTTAGTGCTGGGTGGCCTTTGTATCAGTCACTGGTACTCCTTCACACTATGCCCTGAGGCTGTCTATAGGCCACCATTCTGAGTGCATTAAGCTGAATTCTACGTGAGATTTCAGCAGTGATCATGTAATTGAATAGCATGTGACTTTTACTCGCTACGTATCTCGATATTTCTCTATTTTGACAGGTTATTGCCTTGTACCATAATGTTCCCATACAGCCTGGCTCTAAGAGGGGTTAGTACTTTCAGAATCTTGACACTGGATGTGGTAAGTGGTCACTTTTATGTTGTGACTGCATTATTTTGGTCAAAAGATTTCCAAATACCCACTGGTTGAGAGAATATGTGGTCCGCAGAGCTGGTATGGAACAGACGTGAATAGAGAGATTCATGCTGCTGCTGCTGAGAATTGAACCTCATCCAGCTACTTTTCTGACCATAAATCGTTATAATTATATTGCTCAGTGTTGTAAGTATGAGAGTAAAGGGCATGAGACTGATTGTATAATTGTACACCTTATATTTCAGATGAAAATTCTGGTGAAAAGAAGTATGAAAATTATTATGAAATATGATGTTTGACAGTGAAACTAGGTTGCAGATGTGGTAGTGACTTGTGAAACTTGATTAAAATATTGAATCATTGGGTTGTCTTGTAGTTCAGAATATGACATGGTCAGTATTTTAACCCATTGATCCTTCTGCTGTAGTGAATGTAATAAACACTAAAGGGCCCTGTCACGTACAGAGTATGGGGGAAATTTTGTTTAAAAACTAAATATGTGAAGAAGGTAGGGCTGATAGAATCACACACCATTGTTTTAAATACATAGAAGAGGGTAAATGTTAAAGTGTCATGTTTTAGAATGTGGAGTGAAAGCACACTTTCAGACATGTTTAGATGTCATTATTGAATAACTAAGAAAATTGGCATTGGTGCAGAACAGTTGAATTGTGTTTGTAGGGTTAACTGTGACAATGGCAGCGTAGCTACCAGTGGTTTGCAGATGACTGAAGAGGATGTGGAGGTGTGTGCTGTTATTTGTGCAGTTGGTTTATTGTGTGACTGGAAGTGCAGCATGAACAGAAAGCAGTTCAAAGACAACAGCCGTATTCTGACCACAACAGTCAGGAGAATGATTTCATTTTTGAAGTGTCACTATGTCCAAGTGCATTTAAAAGCATTTCAGAACAGCAGCAGATGCACCAAACCTGTAAAATACCAGACTGATCTAATGCTCTGTACATACATGCGTTAAACCCTGTGAGCGAAGTTACCTCATCCGATACCAGCCTCATCTCCCCCAGATAATTTGTACAGCCTCTGAAAAGTAATTGAATCGACAGTTGTTTCATCAAGAGATGGTATGAAGATTGTGTGTAATTCATTTATATACATTGATTCTCACATTTAAACTTCACAAACCTTATGTTTTCATTGTCCAGTCCAAATTAATTTTGAAAGTATTCTGCCTTGTGGTACCTTTTTTTTTTTTTAAAAAAAAATAGTGGTTTCCATTACCAGTTTTTGAATATTTCAATTGGATGAATGTGGGTTAATCTTGAGTGGGCTAGAAATATAATGTGAGGTTTTCACGGCAGATCATTTTTCCTTTTTAGCCTCCTGGGTGTAGGGTCCTGTTGAACAATGAAATTGCTCCATCATTTAGGGTCAAAGATCTGTGAAGGCTTGTTGTACAAAGGAGGAAGCAAGTTGCCATGAAACATATGTTATCCTTACCATTCCAACATGGTGCTACACCCAAAAAAGACCCAAGAAATTTCATTTGATTGCCATTAGATTGCAGGAATCCCACATGAGAGTTAAAAATGTTGAGTGTACCCTAACATTGGGATGTAGAGAGTTAAGTTGTGAGAATATAACGGTTGTATCATCTCTTGACCACAGCAGGGTACAGTGCCACTCTGACAAAATCAGATATTGCCATCATATACATTTGTGACAGTGAATTTCTGAACTAGTGAAAATCTATAACTTTGTGATTGGATTAGCCTTAGATAAGGACATTTGTGATTAGCAGTTAATATTGTCAATCCAACAAGTTACCTTAACTTTGTCTGGGATGCTTCACAAAATACGTGTTCCTTGAGTCAAGTCAGGACTTTCATAAGGTTTCTTTTTCTTTCTTTCTTTCTTTCTCTTTCTTTTTTGTTAAATTATATTTCAGAAATATAATTGTATCATGTTTTATACAATAAAACACTATACCTTACAGCAGGGCTACCTGTTCTATAGTATGTGGAGTACTGCTGTTGTGTTGGCACATGAGTGTCTCATCATTTAAACAAATTGCATGCATTTCCCTAATAAAAATTTTAGACTATGAAGCCAGAAATTATTATGCTTTGAGAATAACACAATTGGAAAATAAGTGATTGATTTAATGTTAGACTTTATGTGTTTTGGATTCTGTCACAATGTCTGGGAAAAGTCTGGCAGCTCATGCCTTTTAAGTATGGATTATTTGGCTGTTTATCATTCTTTCATGGCTGTTCTGTGTGTGTGTGTGTTTTGTTTTTTTGTGGATTTTGTGACTGTCTGCACACAGTAATCCTGGCAGTTAACATTCATACGTCTCATATTTTGGCATAATCATTTCTGGGCCCATTTCTGTTCCTGTCATAGCTTTTTTGCATTAATTGTAATTGTGGTTTTTGCGTTATTCCACGGCTAGTAATTCCTACTTGCAAGACCACTTAACAGCATTATTTCAAAACTGCAGGTTCATGGTTTAGGCCTTAGTATATGTTCATCAACAAATTGTTGTTTAGCCTTGTTTGTATGTCATTGTTGCTGGAATAATTGTAATTTTACAATGAGCAACATTTGCCATGCATCTAGTAGATAAAGTTTGTGCTGAATTTTTTTTTCTTTTTGCGGTTTCTGTCTCTAGGTGAGCTGGTTCTAAGTGACCTTTAAATGCTCAACGTTTGTGTATACAAACAAGCGTAACAAACCACCCCTAGAAATTCATTTTATTTATTTAAGCAACAAGGTAATTTATTGTACTTTGAAGATATGCTGAAAAATCTCTTTTTATTTTTCACAAAATTCCATTTATGTCATAATTTTATTTTTTTTTGCTGTGCAAATAATATGTTTTTCATAAATCATGCCCTAAAATTTAAATATCCACCCAGCTGTATAAAGGTTAATTTCCTTTCTGTTAGTGCTGATGAGGGATTTGAGACAAATTATATCCTCCTATATGCCATCACGTACAATTTATGGTTGGAATCGCTAGTGTGATTGATGAGGTGTCTGGTCTGTTTAACGTTGTTATAATTTTGTATTGTCTAGTAACTTAAAGTTACGCTTTATACTGAATGTTTTATGAAGTCAGGAAAGAACATTGCTACAGAAATTGCTAACAGGCCTAATGTTCCTGTCTTGATACAGAAACCAGGAAGAAATATATAGGTCAGTGGCTGTAACACTAGTGTGACTTAAATCACTTCAACTGGAGAGAGAGATATATATATTGCCACTAGGTAACAGAAGGAAATTAATCCTTTTCCTGGAATATCTGTACTCTTTAACAAGTGATTTAGTTGAAGATTCAAGCCTTCTAGGATGTTGTGTGCTCTGTCACAGGTTAAACAGATCATAGTGGTGGTGTGTCTGCTACTAAAGTGAAAGTT
>Ga0123352_10000926_pt1 | contig 37531 bp, 24 predicted proteins | sample TergutLab28metaG_FD_89700 | JGI IMG/M metagenome (GOLD analysis project Ga0123352, IMG submission 89700) | Labiotermes labralis P1 segment gut microbial communities from Petit-Saut dam, French Guiana - Lab288 P1 | ecosystem: Host-associated > Arthropoda: Insects > Digestive system > Gut ... | reverse complement strand
TTTATGTAGTTCAATTTAATGGCTTTATGTCACTCATACGTTAATTACATGTTAAGTACAGATATTAACATTACAGAAACCACATATTCATGCCAGTTTTAATATGTATTTGGTAATCAATAATTGTGTAACAGCTGGCAAAGTTTCAAACTTCTCTGGCCATTATCTCCGTAACCGTTCAACTTTGGATATAGGTGTTTTGGGTTATATCGGTATACTTTAACATAATGAATGTATATGTATGTGTATGTGTGTGTGTCATTTGACTCATTTTCCGACAGGGTTGTATAGTTTAACTCTACAATATATTACCCCTTTGCGGTTGTAGGCCTAACAGCAGAATTCTACCGAAAAAAAACAAACATTCAAGACAGTGAGTTAATGGAAAAGAACATGGACGTAGTGAGGAAAAGTCGTAAATACATAATATGGTTATAATAAGTTACCGAGGTAGACATTTTACACAAAATGGTACTTTTTCTTACTGTGAGCCCCGTTCTTGATATCTTCTTACTGGACGCTTGAAACTTCCGCTACTGGTTTTACAAACTATACGTGGAGGTATCAGTGGCTTGTGAGCCTGCTCAGTGATGGGACTATTGCTGGTTGATTTCTAACGTCATCCGGATACAACTAATCTTAGTAATTGACCTACTTAATGCACTAATTCTTGTTTTACAATAAGTTTATTATATTCCTCTACATGTTTCGAGCACTATGTGCTCATCATCAGGAGGTCAAAATTATATTATACAGCATCTGGTATCATCACAATCTGTAGGTGGCCGTCCGGTGCACAGGCTGAGAGACCTGCGCACCGGACGGCCACCTACAGAGCGTGATGATAGCAGATGCTGTATAGCACAATTTTGACCTCCAGATGATGAGCACATAGTGCTCGAAACATGTAGAGGAATGTAATAAACTTATTATAAACCAAAAATTTGTGCATTAAGTTGGTCAGTTGCTAAGATTATACTGAGATGCCCGGTCAACAAAACATAAAAAAAAAAATCCGGATACACCTCGAAGTGACGTGATTATTTTCAGATTCGTATTGAAAAAAAAATCGAAAAACATCTCTCACCTTTCTAATATCTTTCCCCAGACGTGGAACAGGACCAAAGATATTTAGAAGGTTTATTACGGTAAATGTTGCACAAGAGGGGTTTTTTTTTTGGTTTGGTTGTGATAATATTGAGATTGCTTTATTTCAAGGCCAAATTAACCTTTTACTTCCTCTCCTGATTATTTTACACTGTGATGTAAAATTGATTAACCCCTTCACTTGTGCTACATATATTAACGTGGGCAGTTACATTAACATTTATTCATTTCAAGGTCCACTTTATGTGACCTAAATTAATGGAACAACATAATCAACAAGGTACTACATTTATTAACACACGAGGCACAGGAGTTGATAGAGAGAATTATTTAGTCACCAAAACATCTGAAGTACCTAGTAGTATACAACATACGACATCGTAGGAAAATACAGTACTTACATTTTACAGTACAATGTGTAAATATGTATTATATACTTATTATTTTATGGACAATTTTGTGTTTAATATGATATATACTAATTTTCTCTTGTAAGTAATTTTATCTCTAAGTGATATATTTACAATACTATTTCCATTTAGGCCTACTTGTCACTTGTATTCACACGGTGTTCTGTGTAGTCACACCGTATGCTGGCACACATCTGTAGTTGTAATATTACATGGCTCTCCAAAATTTTACCAGTTATAATGACCAACCTTCGGGAGATGGGAATGTAGTCAACACTAGTAACAATGTGTAGAATATATAAAATTTAGGTCAGAGAGTGGAAATTTTCTAAAGCGATGTTAATGAAGTTGAAAGAAAACCTCTTAGATATTTAGATGTATTTTGTATAAAATTTCTGTCTTCTTGATCACGACACGGTGCTTATTCTGATTGTTGGGTACAAAGGTTTCAGAGGAACGTTTTGCATTCACAAGTTTGGCAGCAGTACGGTCTTCTTCCATACATTCTCTAAGACCCAAAATCTTATATATTTCTGTAATTCCACAAAATAGAATGAACACATGGCAAGTTATAGCAGAATAAGTTAATATAATTGCTTCCTTATGTCACGTGTCTGTGTTGGGTGTAGGAAACATAAAGGGACAAATTACAAAGTCGCGACTTGTGTGCTTGACAATGGTAAATGATCCCTCACACGCGTCGTTTTTTTGCTTGTCAAGTATCAACGAGCTATGGGAACATAACGACAGTTCTCTGCGTGATCAAAAATTCCTTTGGCTTCTCTCACATTTACCTACAGTTGGTGGAGAAACTGACATGTGGCCAATATTTGTAAAAGTGCTCCGTTCCCACCACTCGGCTACAATCCGCAAAGGACAAATAATGGTTAAATACTCCAGTCGTGGGAACGCCTCATACGAGAAGCTTGAGGTTAGACATAATGTTTGTGATAAACAAGCTAAAGTATATAGTTTTCGTACTGTGAAGGTATTCCGGTTTCTGCATGGCAGTTGCAAGTAGTTTGTTAACACCAGTAAGTCCAGAAGTAATCTAAAAACTGTGGTTGAAGAAAACTTCTAAATTGACCATGTTCTTAATTAAATGCAGTTAAACCAACCCTTCTTGCTTATGCCTTTAAAATGTCAGCATATGTTCATAGTGAAGCAGTAATTACCGCTAATCATCTCTGCATGTCTTTCACTGAAACCATCCAAATCTTATTTCCGTAACTGTTTGTAAGTTATTTAATATGTGTAAAAGCCTGTATACATGTTTAACATTTTCCAAATATCCTTTTTATTGTGCTGTATATGTAGTTGTATATTTAAATTGAGTATCTGTTTGTCCACTACACAATATTTTTATTGTCTACTAAATTAAGCTTATATAGATATTTTATTGTAATATTTCTGTGGACCGGATTCTTCCTCGACAAACTGACAGTCGTTCAGTCCGTCAGTACATTTAGAGGCACATCAAGGGTTCATCAACATGTTCAAAAGAACCCTCTGACACCATCATTTGAGCTCTCCAGGCAAATGCCAGTATAATTCCTCAAGTTGCTGAAATACCGCTCCCATCCATATCGTGTTTCATTCTTTATTCGCTAAACATTTAACGTTCTGTGTTATACAGGGTTTGAGCATTTTTATACAGCCTGTATAGCCTGAGATTCCTAACAGATTCGGTACATAAAACCACAGCAAATCAGTTTGTTTTAAGGGATTATAGTTATTGCATTCACGTCTAACCGTAGGCGTTGACTTCACTTGAGGCGAGCACATCTAATTCACGAGCCTCTGTATGAGACAAAAAGTGTAGATATTAAACATTTGAAGCCCCCTTATTCGTAGTTACACGTATTGCCTACTGTAATATAAAGAACACTGATTTTTCTCCTCAACAGTATTAACTGACTGGTTTTTGTTATATTTGGGAACCGTGTTTTCTGTGAGGTTGGAACTTAAATTTCTGCATAGTCTATACTTTAAATGAAAGCGAAACTATTTCATCCCTACCTCAACGCACAGTATCTCGTGCATCGCTTTTATTCCTGCTTTCATGCTCATCACGGCTCCGGTTTACAGTTAATTAAACCTTTGAGCAGTATACTTTTCTCTGTAGTATCCGACCTTCATTTCGATTCATCATGGATATGAATAGGAAGTTCCTACAAATAGTCAATAGATGGCAGAGCATCTTTGTTCGATCTATGGAAAGTCGCGGTATTGTGGCTCAGGAGCAAAGTTTCGAATTTCAAATATCCCGTAGAATTGTTTGTTGGAGAAGCAAAAGTTGCGATGCTAACCGGACAGACTACAAAGAATTACAACGAAATTAAATCTCATGTTGCCGTATTCTTAGGTACTGAGAATGCCTTCGATAGAACGCCGACCATCGGCCAAGCGTATACAGTAATAAAAATGCACTCCCCTCCAAGTACATGTATTCTATCCAGCTAAATAGCTCCTTCATACAAAATACAATTTTTAGGCAAAAATTAAATCAGTGTATACCCATACAAAACTGAATTATATTTATTATATAGAACTACATGTTTCGACATATTTCAGGTCATCCTCAGGTTAAGAATTGGTCTTTAAAACATTTTGAGGAAGATATATGCGTACATTAAGTAAGTCCATACAACACAAATAAAATTATTAAAGTTATTAACAAATTTTAAAGTCGTAAACAAGAAAAATGTGAGTGGGTAGAGACGTTCTACTGCAACTGTTACAAATATTGTTCACACATTTTACTTCCTTTGTTATTCCGAACTTGTCAAAGAATAATCTCCAGTCCGAATGCCTAGATGTGGATTCATTCCAATTTTAATTGCGTAAGGGAACTTCCTTCCCCCTATCCTGATTTTATTTTGGAGATGTTTTTATGAGATATGTGAATATATTTGGTTTCTTTTTACTGTTTGTGTCGACTGGTTTAACGGTTTTTTATTCTTTTCGATTATTTTATTTTGTTTTGTGTGGTGATTTTAATTTTATTCCTTCTTATTCTATGGTTGAGACTAGATATAATATGATTTTTGGTATAATTGGTTTATTAGTTATGTATGTTTTTGGTGGCGGCTCTCGTATATGGTTAGTTTGTCCTACTCCTTCTATAATTTGCTTGCCTTATTATTTGAAGTTTCTTACGTTGTTTGTTGTATTTATTGGTGGTTGACTTGGTTAAGATGGAAAGACGGTATTTTACCCCTTGCAAAATCCAAACCGGAATGCCACCAAGTTTTGTCTTTGGTCCAACTCTATATTTATTGTGTATGAATTACATTCCGATACAGTTGATCCATATTGACTGATGACACCGAACTGTGAAGGTGGGTTGGGCGATGCTGCGGTGACAAAGCGCCCTGTTTACTGTACAGAACTGGCTCTCGAATTGGAACATCAAGATTAACGGGGACAGAAAGGACGGAAATAATTATACTCTAGTCTAAAACGTTTTAGTCAGAAAATTGAATGTTTAGAAGATGTTAAAATTATGTTGGCGTTCGGCTAGGAAAAATACATTCGAGACGCATTGGAAGATGATATATGACAATCACTCAGGACGTATATTTAGCTACAGCCCTTTAAAAAAAAATCCGCACTATTTACCGAGTAATATGAACAACATTCACAAGGGATTTTTTCGTTTTCACTAATACTTAAACAAACACTACTTTTCGGAAACTACCTGCTGCTGTCCTCAAGTGAAAGCAGGTAGTTTCCGAAAAGTAGTGTTGTCTTGAACATTAGTGACAGTTGTAAAGCCCTTGTGAATTTTGATTATATTACACATGTAAAACCATTGTCAGCGATTTATATGTTTGCGAAATGGCGGTTTCATAAGTGTAACTCATTTAGCACACTGGTCCGTTCGGCGGTACCAAATATGTCACCGCTCCATGTGGTTGCATATTTAGATTTTTTCTCAGATTTTTGTCCAGAGAAGTCCTGGAATATTGTGATTCATTTCGCCTTCCTTACCCTACTTTCCCATCTTTCGGTGGAGGTCATTAAACATGTCTGGTTGTGCTGGCCTACAGTAATTGTTACTTACACTTCATTGGTACACCAAACAAAGGGAACTCGCCATTAGTTTAGCGGTTACAGAAATCTTGAAACTCCGCCTGCGGAGCATCGACACACACACACACACACACACTCACATATATATGTGTATGTATATAGGTATTCAATGGCATCTTCTTTAGTATCACACACGACGTTAAATTTGTACACAAAATACAAAGAAAATTTTCTTCACAAGATTCGAATAGCAATCCGACAGGATACTATACATTTGTACATCCAAGGGATTAGGTTCCACGACTCCTGTGGCATTTAAACATAAATTGAATGTCAATTACTTAGTGTAGATAATGTATTGTTGGAACGGGAACGGATTGGTCATATTTCTCGCCCATTTCTATCACCCACAGGCGCTAGAAATATTGCGGTCCTTTGGTTAGGCGTATGAAGCAAAATTTTCCTATAATAAAACCAACTAGATGCACTAATTTCTCAAATTTATTTTTGGAATAAAACTCTGCATGTTTCGGACAGTTCCTCTGTCCATCATCAGGAGTTTTCCGCTGCACATACAGTAATGGTATATGTCATTGCCGTGTTTACAGCGGAAAACTCCTAATGATGGACAGAGGAACTGTCCGAAACGTGTAGAGTTTTATTCCAAAAATAAATTTGAGAAATTTGTGCATTTAGTTGTTTTTATTATAAGAATTTTTCACGATGCACGGTCACCTGAACGTCAGAAGCAAAACCCGTCTCTTTTCTTGGGGATTAAATCATCTCCTACAAAATGCAAAACCCTCCTAAAATCTACCTCTGAGACTCATACTCATGATTAACTTACATTAATAAGAACATGTATAGAGTTCGGGTGCAAGAAGCTCGGTAGTTCGTGCTAGAGCACATTGCATGATATCGCTTCGAACGTTTGTCGGCACGACAACCGCTCTGTGCATGAACAGAAACCATACCGTTATCGTCACGGTACGTTTGAATATTTGTGGCAAGTTACAGGAAGGTTTTCCACAAATGACAGAGTTGATGTACCGCATTTTAGTGAAAAGAAAGTCTACCGGGTCTACCCTGCTCATGTAGGCTAAAGATGGCACGACATCACATAGCACGCTTATGCTGTAACTTAGCGTCTCTATCGGATTTATGCTGAAATTTTAATTTTCTCAACTTGTGGTCTGTAGACTTACACGTCACGGAATATTAAGAAGGTGATGACACCAAGAAGGGTGAAATGGGCGCCCTTTAACCCATACTGGAGTGACGGAGGGCAATGCGTGAAAAAGTTTGATCAGGAAATTTGAACGCAATATATCACTTGTGATATCAACGAGTATATTTGAATATATTATTGATGTGCAACCTAGAGATATATTAAACTCGGACGTGAGATAAATTTATTTTCATTCTGTGTATCTCTCAGTGGGAGGCTATTGTGTAAATGGTAACGAAATCTCGGATTACTTAAAAGCAAGAAATGTGTTGACCACATTTTTAAGGACGAGTTTGTACCCTAGTTTTAAAATGAACCTTCAGCATTGAGTTTTAAAATAGTTAAATTGTACTCACTGGCATCGTGTATGTTCAGTGATTCCGGTAATGTAACAGACGTATGAAAATAGCCTGTTGAAGACTACGCGGAAAACAAGGAACTGTACTGGTTTACACACCTACGGGGTTTTGTAACTTGTGAGATTTCCAAAGAAATAGACTAAGCACTACGTGGCCGGAAAATGAAGTCACTTCTTTACAACAAGTCTGTCTGCGGAAATGCACTGCCGATAGAGCAGGTATACGTTAAATCGCTAGTTTTATGTGTCCGGGGACATTATTTAACAGATTTATATTATTGGTCCTCCAGTGGGTAGATAGCAGTAGCGGCTTGTAACACATTATCAAAATTATGTTAGGCAACCCATTCCAGAAACAGACGTAGTCTTATTAAAAAATTTGTGTTTGTTATACTTTGTCTTTAGTGATTGTACCTGCATTTTCATTTACATTTTGCAACTATCAGGCCCCTTTACTTTTTTTCATTGTGAGAATTTGTCCGTGACTCAAAATTATATATATATATATATATATATATATATATATATGTGTGTGTGTGTGTGTGTGTGTATGTACAAAAAAAAAAACACACACAGACACAGGCTTTCTCCGACTTACGAGACCGCAGACTTCATCACGACCGATACCTCCGACCGTGTCATGATCGGTTCGCCCCGCGATTGGCCAGTGCAGTGCGCATGCCTAAGAGACACTGTTGCGTCTGGTCACTTTGTTTTTGTTTTCATCACTATTGCCAAATAAATTACTGTATCTGGGTGCCTGTCACCGTGTTTACATATTACTTCTTTCCCATTGAGATGTCGATGTACACGTATAAGGCATTTCAGACTCAGGACAACGGCGAATTACAACCCAGTCTTGTGAAAGAAACTTCGTGATTCTGGGTTGGTGTGTATATGGAATTGAACGTACGGCCTCAGTATAATTTCTCGTTTTTATGCAATGTTATAACTCTGGGTGGTGTATGTCTTGAATATCTTGGGCAACATGGAGACAAATTATGAAGTTGGCAGGACACGCACTGTGATTTTAGCCTGTCAAGAGTGCTCAGTGATATTCCAGGGTATTTTCATTATGCGTAAAATCTTAGTTATTAATACTCCCTTGGGATTTGATCATAAATCCAATGGGGCTTAATGCAGCAGGTATCTTATAGGAAAAAATACTGATTTCGGACAGGTAAGTGATGGGACAGACAAGGTCAGCTTAAGACATTTTTGAGGGGTAAAATGCAAAAAAAAAATTTTCGGGCGCTAACTATCGGTGGTCCTGATCTGATAATGTTGACAGAGCACAGCATGTGAACAAAAATTATTACACAATAATATGTTGGATAAAATATCTCAAATACAACCAGACTTTTCGGAGACCCCCGAAAGGTAGGGCCCCCATGCAGCCGCTTAGGTTGCGATAACCGTAAACCGGCTCTCTGGGGGCGGGGAACATAAAACGTCTTCCAAATGTCCCTGGATGTACCTTAAGTGCCGCTATATTGGAATGAGTGTTTGCATGAGCGTTTGCAAGCCTGCAGTTGAGTCAAGTTCTCTGTGGAAATCAACAGACAAATTTTAAAATATGTCATATATATATATATATATATAATAACCAACGGGGGCGTCTTCTGTATCTTTTAGTTTAAATGGTAGGAATGAATTGTGCATAAAATCCGTTATAAATATTAAACATTATACACTGTTATTTTCATTTGTTTATCCCTGTGTTTGTGAGGACCAAGTACAATTCTGTATAAACCGTTTGAGAATGTTAGGTGGTAAATACTGTCTAATGTGTTAAATATTTTAGTTTAAAAAATACCGTATAGGCAGTGGGTGAGAACAAGAGATTCCAAATGCATAGATGGTACAAAATGTGTATAATTTTATGCTTCTTAGTCGTGCACCACCCTAAAAGGGAATATTTACAGTATAGCAGACAAATCTGAGGTCACATTTATTAACTGTTTCATCCCTTTAGACGTCAGGTTTAAAGTTTTTAATTATTAACACCGACAAATATAAACTTAAATTATCATGCAAGGTCACTAATAATTAATTTCATTTTAAAGTGACATAGGTGTCATAAGTGAGGTATATTTCTGTACAAATTGTGTTCTTATATTTAACACGATTCATATCCTGTCTTCGTTTGGTAAGCCAACCATGTGACTAGAAGAAGTTATCTCCGTATATACAAAAGAAGTATTTTTACTTATACCACTATACATACTCAACACAGATATTTTACAACACGATCGTGGATAGGGAAGAAAAATACATTTATTTTGTTCCCTGTCTTATGTCAGAATACCACCTATGTCTGTCAACGTAGATTTTATATGAAGTTATCAGTACAGGGCATTTGTGAAGAACATTTTTACAACCTTACTTTTATCAAATATAGACACATTTTAAAGCAAGGGTCGAACGAAAGGTCTTGCAATAAAGATAATTATTATTTTTAATATATTTACAATTATTCGATATCTTGAGCTTCTCGCAGCGATTGTGAGGAACGCTTTCTTCTGGGATGTGACGCCGTGTAATAAAATATAAATTTACGAATTTACAAAGGGGCACAGCGCCTCTCCACCTTCAGGGTAGAATACGGAAGCAGTAAATTTCTAACAGACTGTACGATGTCACTTAAGAAAGTAGTCTTAAAGTTTACAAGTAAGAGACTTTTAACACAGCCAACAGTTGCAGATAACTCTGAACTACATGCAAACCGAATTCATAAATATGTTATATTTGCATATAATAAATAACGAATATTTGATAACACTAACATAGCGAAGATATGCTTTAGTAAAAATTCTTAAGCACTATTTTTAGGGTACGCTAAATTTTGTTTAAACAATTGCTGTATGGCTGTTACATTTTGAACTCTCTGCCGTAAGACGTACATTATATGTGCACTTTAGTATTACGTAATACTCATTTTGTTGATTATATAGTATAATTTAAATAGACATGTGCTATGTTTGAAGTTACATATGGTTCATCTTTCATTTCATATTCAGCCGATTAATGGGCAGTTTTGCACTTGACACAGTACATAAATATATTATATTCTTATATTCTATAGTGACACCATTGTGACGGTTATATTTACAGAATTTAGTCTTATATGATACAACTTAACTAATTTATTTCCTGATTCACCATAAGAGATTTGTTGCCAGCCAGCTAGCATCTTCATTTCTAAGCACGTTCTAGAAGTAACATTACAGGGAAAAATTTCTACCGAAGTTTCAGTTACACAGAACTCTTTTCATTACCACACCGAACAGAGCGGCTTTATCGCATAGAAAGCCTGCATCCGCCGGGATATTCCATGACTGTTGTGGTGTCAGGACAACCCTAAAAGAAACGAACTCTCTGTGATGATGCTAACGCTTCAGGTGTGGAATATAGACTCGTGGCAAATTGAACACAGCTTTTGCCACAGGGAAATCAGAACAATGTAGCAAAGGTGGGACAATGGATGCAATATTTTCCGAAGGAAAGCTCTTCGGATTAGGAAATTTATGATGAAAGGACTAAAGTATATCCTGCTAAGCTTCCGTTTGAAGTGATACAAGTTTCTTCACGTCTTTGAGCAACTCTTTGTGCAGAACTTCCAAAGTGGAAGAATAGTCATGCCGCAGAGTGATTTACGATTTCCTTCATCTGCAAACAAAACAAAACAAAACTCGGAATTAAACTGAGTCGTAATGTATTTTATTTATGATGTATCCAAATACATTACTACACTTTCCTCTGTAGTAGGAGAAGGTTAGATGAGACGGAGATTTTCTACAGAACGAACAATTCAAAACTGTCATAGAAGAATTAAATATAGGTGATTTGCGATGTAGATTAAAACCCATCCGGTTTTGTCTGTATGTAGGTGTAGGATATATGTTTGCTTAATAGGGTTGTCCATTCTTTACTTGCCCTTTACCGCCAATTTCACGTCACTGCTTTTTGTTTCGCCGCTTGGCATTTTTGTCAGGAGTTAACACTGATTCGATGAGAGACACTAACTGACAAAATGATAATTCGTGATGTATCGGATAATTATAGCTGGGAGGATAAGAGTTTTCACAGCCGAATTTGTGCCGAAATGCTGCAGGGCGAAACTTTTTTTTTTTAAGCCGGCAATTTTCAAAGCTCTATTCCGTACTGCTGAAAATTAACAATGGCGATGATGCGAGGATCGGTCAAAGTAGACATTTTCCTTTCTGTTTGACCGCGACAAACAGTGAGTTACTGATGATTGAGTTATTAATTTTGGTATAATGAAAACTTAGAAACGCGGGTACATAGTATATATCTTGTGAATTCATTTTTTAAATTGTTCCAAAATAATTACCAACAAGATGACACTTATGGACTATCCTTTATTTCAGAGTTAGTCGTCCTTCACTCTACATGTTTCGAGCTTCAGGGAATACAGCAAAAGATTACACATTATGCCAGAGGCTGCCTGTACAGTAAAAAAGTGAACTCCTGATGATGAGCTCCCTGAAGCTCGAAACATGTAGAGTGAAGGACGACTAACTCTGAAATAAAAGGATAGTCCATAAGTGTCATCTTGTTGGTAATTATTTTGGAACAATTATAATGATGCACGGAACAATGAATGTAAAATTCATTTTTTAAAGTCACGAGTAGGAGGCCTGAGCTGACACTTCAAGTTATTCTGCAACATTCTTACTTTTTACGCATACTAAAAGTGTGGTGTCAAGTAAAGATTTTGAGTTTCATTCTGGACTCGGCCATTTATGATTTCGACCGTCATGCCGATATTAGTGACTGAGGCTTTTTATGGCTTTTCCTCCTCCCACACAGAGCGATATTTTGGGATAATATATTATATTATTTCACAGCCGCTTCCTTCCACACCTTACCATTCGACCCTATGTGGTCTGAGTTACTAGCACAGTCTTCGAGTAAAGCTACTGATATGCATGCATTCCGTCACATGACGTCGCAGTGTCTGAGTATGTATATTGCCGCTTACCTTCCGTTGAGACAACTTAGACTGACCGGTAGTGGCTGGGAACTTGTCAGTGGGATTTGACCGGGAACTGTCTCTAACAAGGGGTACCACTGGGCGACAGGTTTACGGGGATTGTCCAGCATCTCCAGCCAGTGGTCTCGACCGATCCCAATAAAGCTTGAGCCAATAGCTGTGCATCCCATCAACTCGTTATGGCCAATCCTGTACACATATCATATAATTTAAGCCTTTAAATCTTGGTAGTTACTTTATGTACCATCAGGTTTAGTTTTAAAAATTTCTACTTTCTGTCCACACAACGCATTTATGTGTTTTGTGTGGATGTCAGAACAGACAGGCATTATTTCTCAGTATAGTATCAACTGATTTTTTTTTGAACCGAGATGGATTATGATGACGGCGCTGTACGAAGCTAATGAATTTATGTAAGCCAGATTTTTCTTAACCTTTAAACCAGTGGTTCCCAAAGAGAGCTCCGCGGGTCCGCCACCAGTTGCCAAGGGATCCGTGGATACATTTCTGTAAAGACTGCTTTGAAGTTTACTCATAGTTTTAAATTAAAGGAATAATTACTTGGTAAAAATTATCGCGGCACTGCGTTTATTGGCGATATGTTTTTTTTTTTAAATGTACCGAGGGAATATGTAATTAAGAAGCCCATTGTACCCAAGAAGCGAGCGACAGTCAATTTAATTAACGGCAAATCACGCAATGCATTGTTACGTAATCTACACGACCACCCTTCGTATCTTTGTTGTCCCGACGCGCTCAATCTGGTAGGTTATCTTCTTTCGGGAAACAGGTGTGGTTCACCGAATCACATATAGTTTTAATTATTTCAATTTTACTTGTCGTTTTATTTACTCAATTTATTGTTGATAAAATGAATAAAAGGCGTGATGTATCAAGTTAAACAACTAAATCGTATTTTATTAAAATAACACAGTCACTTGTACTCCCTAACTCACACCTCTCGTACGCGACTGACTTCCTTACTGGAATGCTAGAGTCCGTTATCAGCTCCTAACCTTTTTTCATGTAAATCTCTCCCCTCCTACCTATCACCAACGGTCCTGAATATTTGTTGACAGATTAACCTACAACGCATGGCCATGAACCGTCCGTAACTGACGCCATCAGTCCTAAGGAACGAATGTACTAAAAATGTTCGGCTACAGTAAGCTACTGGTATATATTCGTTTCTCTCTAATATCAGTTCTGAGATAGGAATTTTTCAATATTAACCTGTTTCATTCTGTGCATTCATATCAACTGGTTTATAATAACGGATCACCAATTGCACAGACTTTTTATTCACACGGTTATTGTATACCAATTAATTGATTAAGTATGTAAATTTATTCCATTTATTTTAATTTAAATCCTTAGTGTCTCAAAGTTCCGTATCCTGTATAATTGACGTCTACACGAAACTGCTTATAACGTGCTCCTCAGTCTTTTCTGCATGCTATAAAAAAGTTAGGATTCAACAGTTTGTAAATTACTTGTACAGGGACACTCGATGCACGCACTCCCTGACTGTGTTTCCTCGAGCACCGAAAGATGAAGAAGTTTTTATTGCTTTTAGTACGAAATAACAGTAAATATTAAAAAAAATGGGCATTTATTGGTGGTTTATTATAAATTATTTATAATTTTTTAATTGTTTATGCCTGTCATCCTGAACCTCTGTATTTACATGAACAAGGTTGTGAGGATCTGTGGTATTTTTTTCGAAGCCAACTGGGGTCCGAAAGCAAAAACATTTTGGAAATTCCATTTTAAAATGTTAAGAGGCACACTCCCCTCAAGTTAAGTGGATTGCTACTGATTCTCGGTGGAGGATACACATTTTATTTGAATGCCAGTACACAGATCTGTATCTGCGGTGAACAGGCATCAGGATGAACCTGAAGTACACTTTTACACTTTGTCTCTTATAGAGATTCTAGTCGGAGGTTACGTGAATTGCATTATTTCTCATACCTGTCGTAGTCGATCACTTTGACGATCAGGCTGACATCCTCGATGTTTTCCGCAGGGACGTCAAACACGAGGGCTTCATTATAGACCGGACTGAGTGTTGACTTCTTCACTGTTGTTTTCTTCTTCTTAATCCTCTTACCCTCGCACAGTAAATATACCTTCACATACGGATCTGTGAGCAACAAGGTCAACATCATTATTAATTGCGCTGGTAGGTTACTTGTAGGATTTTTCAAGTTGTCGAGGCCTTGCATATGACGACTGCCTCCTTCTGGGAAATGACGCACCGTGGTTACTCTACCCAAACACATTCTCATACACCTGTCTGCGACATTATTCTTGGACTTTCGAGTCTCGAAAATAAGACCACTGCATTATAGCGAAACGTGAGGAGGGAATACTCAGTGACACGGCGTCGTATCTGAGAAGAAAGGAATCAAATTTGTGTACGTTCCCGCGAGCTTTCTATGGAAAAATCTTTGGTGTTACGGAGGATAGCAAATGTTACATAGTTTAAATATTAGTTTTTTTTTTTCAAATTGTGTGAGTATTAATGATGTCAAGAAAAGAATCTTCCTTAATATGATTTTTGTTAGCGTATGAAATTAGAGGTTTTCGTGGAAGGACTTGTATTGTACCCACTTTATAGTGAAAATTGATATATTATGGATTGTTACGTCATGTCTGATGACGAATAATTACAAACGTTTCGAAAGATAACGTTGCCTTTAATTTTAAGATTTTTTTAAAAGACGATTCTTTCCCGTTGTGTGTAGATTATTTATATATAAGGTCATACTGGACTCTGATAGTCAAGGGATTACGATCCTTCTATGCGGCTATATAATACATTTTAGAGTGTAATTCAGATGGCGTTTGTAAGACATAAAATACTCTAATAAATTGAAATGAGGTAAGCATATTCTGCGGCATATCATGAAAAATGAAAAAAAGAGGGGTTACGGATATTTGAAGTATTTCCGATGCAGGCCTTGGACGTCTGAGGGATATACTGGAACAATATTATATCATTACAGGCAACTGGAAAATCCGGAGAGTGCGTAAGGAACATGCAAACAAATATGCCTTCAATATAGCACTATATAATCTTCAGTATTAGATGGTTGGCAATAGTAGGGGTAGAAGGAACATTCAGATAGGAAAGGCAAATACCAAATGGTTAGTAAGGCCTACCGCAGTGCTGAGATAGACGTCAAAATCTGCGGATTTTTAAAGGATGTGGTCTAAATGTGATTGGGTTGTGTCAGTGTTGGTGAAATTCAGGAAGCCAGTAGGAGTTTCAGCAGAAAACAACCAACCAAACTATAATTAGAGTGGAGATTCAGAGTCTTCTGGGATGTTACGCCGTGTCAAGCGGAAAATATTTACAGACGTTGCGAAGGAACATAATACCTTCATATTCAGGGTCAAACAGGTCAAGAAGGATTCTTGTCTCTGACGATAGGAGGGCACTACCAAATACCAAATGAATTACTGTACCAAATTTCACATTTTTAAGTGTAATACGTCATTAGTTATTACATGCAAATGGGAAGATGATGAAAGTTGTCTAATGTCTTGCATGTTGCCATGTTACATTTTATAAAATCGTTACCTTAACTACAATCGGAAAGGATTGTTTTTATGGAAATATTACCCATTCACACACACTACAGTTTGTGCTATTTGGTGAGGAGTACAAGTCATGAGGCGCCGCTTATTCAGTTTTCTCAGTATTTCTCTTGCTTTTTTTTAGGCTTGTGCTTGAAACCGTGTTGCAGGGAAACTTAAAATTTTCCAAAAATACTGAAGAAATCTCAATTTGAGCGGACATTTGGGTGAGACGAAGCAAGATCCACACTGGGGATCTTCGAATATTAAGCGCCCCAGCTACCTGACGCCCTTGCTTTCTGCATCCCTGTCCTGGTTTCCCTTAAGCGCCCTATAAACTCTCAGTTAAACTGAGCGATTTTACTGTGTGACATAATACCTGACCGAAAAACTGAGTAAACAGCGCAGTTTTGACAGGCAATAGCGCAGGCCTCAGAACTGTCCATTCCAGTCGTCTTTCACACAGAGAACTGCGCAGTTCACTCAGGGAATCCCACAGTTTACTCAGTTTACCTGCCGACACCACGATGGCATCTTCTCAACGCACATCCGTTTCTAACAATCCATTTAGCAGATGAGCATAACATGATATATTCCTTTCCAAATACCACTTCTTACTCCACATTTCACCCTTTCTTTTCTTGTTCTCGAATAACATTATGGCCGATGTGGCTAGCAAACAGCAAACGACAGCCTTGTTTTTATCCACCATAGTCACACGCACATGAAGACACACAGAACTGATAAAAAAACTGACAAAGCTTGTGGGAAACCTGTGCTGTGCCAGAAAACATTCATTTCAGTTTTCAGTTTTTTTTTTATTACACAGTTAAACTGCACAGTTTGGCTTATAGTGTATAGGGCCCTTTACAGTGTGCTATTTCCTGCAACTGTCCTTTTTAAGATACCGGCTGTTTCTGCCATACCGCCGTTTTGTGAATGTGTATATCGATGACTGTTTACAGTACTTTCAATCATCACAGCGCACACGCGCTGTTATATAAACGGGTCTTAATTCCCAGAGTTCACTGTATTCCAGTGAAATTTACACAACGGCTTGTGCAGCAACTGGAAAACCGCTTGCTTATGGCGAAGTTGGATGATATTACAGCATGTCAGTCACAAGTGTCAACTTGTCACGGATAGATACGCTTTTCATTGTCAGTGACAGCAAATACGTTATGGTGTATGTGGGTTTCAGAGATAGGAGTCTCTGAAGCTGCGCACTCTATTGTTACGTGCGTGTCTTCTTTGCACACGTGTCTGTGATACTCCCTGTAATATTCAGATTGAATTTTATGTAATTACTACGAACTAGTTATGTGAGCCACTGTCAAGCAAGCAATGCAATTCATACTTGTCTAACAAAATTCATTAAAATCATAATGTTATCCTATTTGAAAACCCGATACGCGGCCGGGTTATGACGGAATTCTTTGTAGATACGGAATCCAGACTACTACAACCACGATAAAAAAATACTCTGGAAATTTGAACGTGGGCACAGGACAATATTAGTTGTATCAATGTAATATTTCTAGCATAATTGATAGTTTAAGCACATATAAAATTCACTGAAATATATATATATATATATATCTGTAGACAGTGTATGTATATGTAAACATATATATACATATATATGTGTGTGTCTGTCTGTATTAACGAGGAACTTAATGATCTGCATTCCTTTCCAAAATATTGATCGAGTTACTGAATCAAGACGAACGAGATGAGCAAGATATGTGGCACATATGGGAGACAGGAGAGGTGCATAGAGGGTTTTAGTGAGGTGACCTGTTGGAAAAAGTCCACTTGGACTAAATGGTCGTAGATGGGAGGTAATATTAAGATGGTTCTTCAAGAAGATGAGATAAGGTTCTTCTGTTGAATTTTATCTCTCTGCCCAGTTTTTCTTCATACAATTAACATTGCCTTTTAATAATGGTCTTTAGCAAAATTGCAAGAATTACGCGGATAAATACTGGTTTTCAAAACAAGTTTATTATTATTATTGTTTACAGTAATTGGTTTGTCACCTGGTGGCAGTGGTTATTTTACATTTATACAAAATATGAAATTGGTTACTAATAAATTTAAGTCGGGATGGCTACATGAGAAGCATGTAGTAGCAACTTGGAATCTTGGGAACCATCTCAGCATTTGCTTGTAGACACAGGGAAACAAAAAAAAAAACCTGTGTCGAGGTGGCCGGTTACTGGTTAGGTGAGCAGCTATCAGATTCTGAAGAAGGACTTTGCTAATTGAATTTCGTTATTTATGGGAAACATAATAATACATTTTGCGTTAATGGGTTGAAGAATGTAGGCCTATATAGGAGCCCAATTCTTTTTAATCGCAACAAGACAGCCCTGATGCAGTTTACATATCATGTGACAAAACACAATAATTGTTCTCCTCAAGGCACCTGAATGTGTAGATTCCTAACAAAGGGGCAGACAGTCCAAGTTCATATACGGTTTTGCACCTGTGGATGTGAAAGCGCTACTAAACAAATAATCGATGCTTAAATGGGTTTGAGGCAATCTGTCGTCAAATCCATTACATCGCACCGTGTTTGCACCTATTATTAGCGGTGCACGATAAAAGCCACACATCGGTGGCTACGCTTTATTTACAACAAGCGGGTACAAATTTATTTTAATGATAACTACTATGTACTTATGTATAGCGACTGTACTGGGGCTGGACGGTTCGGGGATCGAATACCGGTGGTGGTAAGATTTCCAGTACACGTCCATACCGACCATAGAGCCCACGCAGCCTTCTGTATGATTCGTAACGGCGTCATTGCCGGAGGCAGAAAGGCACGAGCTTGCATTTAACCACACACTCCGATCTACCGCTGGGGCTCAAGAAAAAGTATAGCGCTATACCTCTCTCTCTCTGTGCCTTCCTGACAGGTTATGTGGTGAGCTTTACCTTTTTTACCTTACTATGGACTTATTTTGTCCCTATTTACATTCCCTTTAGTATGATTTCATGCCCATGACCAGTGAACAAACAACACGGAATTCGAGTTTATGGTCTTTCTTTAAAAGTTTCCATTTAAATTAGGTTTTATTATTGTCAGCCGAGATGGCGTAATCGGCATATTGACTACGCTACAGGCCGGACATTCGACCAGTCGTGGTTGTTCTACTGGCAGGAGTAGAAGACTGTTGTCTTCTCCTGCAGTGTCCATACCGACTGTGGGGCCCCACGCAGCCTTCTGTTCGATTGATGTAGAGGGCAATTTCCCAGAGGGTGGGGGTGGGGTAAAACGCCCAGGGTTTGGAGCTTACAACGTATCTCCGTCTGTGCGTGATATCAGGCTTCCGCCGCAAAGTAGATATCTGCGCTTTTCTGGGTTGTTTACGCAAAGTGTATTGACAAATATCGACGTTTCGGGACAACTTATCGGTCCCATCTTCAGGGGTCAAGAAGCCAAATAATTACCCCTGACGATGGGACTTATATGTTGTCCCGAAACGTCGGTAAGGATTTACCATTTCACGCTGCGTAAGAAACCAGAAGGAAGCAGATATCGTAACTCCATCTGTTTTGAGGTTAAGAATATGTGGAGCTGTAACTCCAGGCCTGCATGGAGTTATAGCAGTTATGGCGGTTTTCATTGTGCCAATTGGCACTCTTCGGCTAAACTGACTGAGGTTTTTCCGTGCTTTTTCCACAGTTGTAAGGCAAATGCCAGGATATAACTCGCAAAAACGGGGCACGGCCCGCACTGTTCCCGATTAGGCTGTTCATTGTGTTGTTCTTGTTGTTAATTGTGTTGTTCTTGTTGTTAATTGTTTTGTCCTGTTGTTAATTGTGTTATTCTGTTGTTAACTGTGTTGTTCTATGTATTATTTGCGTGTAAAGTGTACTGTACTAATGCCACCGGGTGTCAACACAATTGCAGTTAACAAATATATCATATCATATCGCATCGCATCGCGTCATATCATATATCATATGGTATATAATATAATATCATATATCATATCGCACTACATCACATCGCATCATATCATATATCATATCATATCATACCATATATCATATCACATTATATCACATCATATCACGTCATATATCACGTCACATGTCACGTCATATGTCATGTCATGTCATATCTCATATATCATATCATAACATATATCATTTACTTTTATGGCAGGCATGGAGATAATAGTGCCTTTATTGTCATTATTTTATGTAGCAATTTTTTATTCCTCAGCATGTCTGACTCTTTAAAGCACAGTGATTATGATACGTTTTACCAGATTTAACACTGAACATCTGCGGTTGACCCTATACGCTGTGTTCGTGGGTATCGTCTGGTTCTCAAAACGGCGGAAATGCACGTAATATGAGAGAAGTGAATGGTCTTTGTAGGCCCTAATGAAGAGAGAGGTTGTTTTATATAAGAGAGACACGAAATTTTTAGGTATTATTTAGATTTAGCTGAGGCTTCAAAAGTTTTTATTAATGAATTGCATTTCCGCTAATGATTTTTAGTCGTTGAACTTTGGCTGTCATCTTCTGCTCTTGTGTGATGCAGTTGCAAGATACAATCGATGATTCACCAAATTGTATTCCGTGCAGTTCTCTAGAATGTAGGCTAAATAAAATTAGTAAGAATTTTCTATGAGTTCTTTAAGTCACTATGAATTTAATTTTAAAAGTACGTTTTATATTATAAAATATGCACTAGTAATTTCCGCGAGTGACAGTATAGCTCATGAACCTTGAAGATTCAGATCTCCTGGAATGTTAAGCTTTGCCATCTGGTGAATATTTGCCATACCCCAGCAGAACTGACTGTCTTCCCCTACGCCTTCGAGGACCTCAAATTCTCTGTGAACACTGTTCTGTATTCAACAGTATCCCACCCTTTTAACTTCATACGAGTAAATATAAAACACACACATATGTGTGTTATATATATATACATATATACACGTGCCACTTTAGAGGAAAGCTTATGTTCTCTGCTTAGTTACATTTATTTTACACACACACACACGCACACGCACACACACGCACACGCGCACATGCGCACGCGAGCACACACACACACACACACACACACTGTATTGGTCTGTTCGTTCAAATCTGGAGTTATCCATTGCTTAGTGATGCTAACGAAACTGGTTAGTCGGTACTGAGTAATTTCACCAAGCCTTATAACTCTATACAATGCTCAAATTGAGATACGTCCTGTATGAAGAATATTGTTTCCAATTTTGAATAGTTTACTGACATCAGTGAAATAAATAGACACTTACTGTCACGTTTAGTAATGTCTCAACAAAAATTTGTTGTTTCTCAACAACGTAAATAGCGAATTACAACAGAAATACTAAAATAAAATGAACTGCTCTTGTTAAAAGCTTCAGCTTCAAAACCAGAACGATATTCCTATGTGACATGTGCCGTTTTTTTTTGCAACGGTGAAGTTGTTACGTCCCGTGCCTTGTTTTCAGGAGGCCACGGCCTAGAATTCCCGCTACGAGACTCAGTTTCTTAATTTTTTTGTGGTTTTCTTTAACGGGATAAGTGAGGTGCTTAATAAATTATCGCTAAATAAGTTATGACCTTTCCATTCCACAGTCTTACAATTCCGATACTTACGTATACTCTTCTGCTTAATGTGTAACCGATGCATTTGACAAATAGTCATTAAATTGGACAAGCACAGAGACTGATGAGTCTTAGTTTCTCGCAGTGCCTGTAGTCAAGTGTTACGTAATAATTTAAAACTAACACAAACTTCTTTCTCCACCGGCATATGTTGTTCATCATGAACAAGCATTGAACTTGATACAGTGTCGCTAAATAAGGTATGGAAAATCACATAATTTGCTTTCCTCGATCTCGCATTTCTTGTCACTTTTATGTTGTTATAGGCTATAAATCTGGCAGGATGTCGGCTACCTGTTGATGTATCGTTTCTGTATTTCGTACCCATGATATTACGCAACCGTAACTTGATTGTCCCTCCGTCGTTTTACTTTCTGTTGCTTTCCCCACATGCAAAAGAATTTACGGAATAGCAAGAGCAGGTCTGCCTGTAGGTATGAAATGTTACAATATGTGATAACTTCTTCCCCCGGAATTCTCAACCCCGCAACCATTAGCAACAAAGTTTTTAGCATTCCTGGTCGGTGTTTGGATCAATACTTGTCGCAACGACATTTTGCAACCAATCGCAAGCTGTGACGTCAAAGCATTTCTGTAGAAAAAGGAACGTAAGAACGGCGATGTTATCGTTTGTTCTTTCGTCTCCGTTTCACCATTATCTACTGTTATTATTCTTCCATCTCCTCTCCCTGTCTTTAGCATATCTCTTGCAGGTTGCGAGCTCATTTACTTGTTGCATTCCTTAATTTCGTCGTCCTCTATTACCCCATTCTTTTACTTCATATGACGTATTAGGTTACTCTCATTTTCGCGTTTGCCCTGTTAAGTTTTGTAGTTCGCTGATAGAAAATGGGTCGGAATTGCTCAGTTGGTATAGAAAATCGCTACGTGTTGTGCGGTCTTGGGATCAAATTCCGGTGGGGGGCGAGATTTCTTGCACCTATCCAGGCCGACCCTGGGCCCTGCCACCCTCCAATACAATGGTGTTGGTTCATTCGCGGGGGTAAAGCGGCCAAGACATAGCTTACTCCGCCCCACCTATATCTAACGCCTTAGTTGAAGAAGGGTAGATCTATACATGCACTCCCCCTCTGAGCTTTCGTGGCCTGTTTTAGAGGGAACGTAACCTTGACATACAGAAACTATCATCAATTTGTTACGTTAGGTCATCACTCACTCTTTGTGAAACAAGTTGTATTAGGAGTGAGCAGTAGCAGTCCGTACATTGTGCAGTAATTTTGTACTGATGGAGAGACTGTTCTCAGAAACTTGTTTATTAATTTGTAACTTAATTAAACTCTCGTACTGCGTCAGTGTGTGGGCCGGGTAGCTCAGTCGGTATAGCGACTGACTACGGGCTGGTCGGTCCGGGATCGAATCCGGGTTTGGACGAGATTTTCCGCCAGTCCGGACCGGCCCTGGGGCCCATCCAGCCTCCTGTAAAATGGGTACCGGGTCTATCCCGGGGGTAAAGTGCGGTCGGGGCGTGCTGCTGAACACTCACCCCCTTCTAGTGCCACGGTCATGGAAGAGTAGAGATATACCTCTACCCACCCTCTGGGCCACATCGGGCCTGTAACGGGATAACTTTATCTTTAGCATTTACTGCGTCAGTGTAATGTCCTAGGTAAGCGACATATCTTTATTTGGAATTTAAAATAAGTTACCATTAATTCTTTCTGTTGGATGTCTGGGTATGCCATATTTTTCCACATTATCACATAAAGGGCACGATTTTCAGAAAAAAATAAATTATTGAACATAAAGTGTGTGTTTTGATTTTATCTGCAACTTTGTCTGTAACCTGTCTCATTCTAAGAACTGAGGGAGGTATTATCATAAATGTCTTCACGTAAAGTACCCGTAATTGAAATGAAACTTGAATTTCCTCTACCAATTTTAGAAAAATACTCAAATATCAATTTTCATGAAAAACCTTTCAGTATGAGCGAAGATGTCCATTCGGACTTACGGACAGACATATATGCGGATAGACACAAGGAAGCTAATAGTCGTTTTTCGCGTTTTTGGGAACGCACGTAAAAAAAGCGAACACTTCGAAATACTTGAATCAAACCGTTATTCTTTTTCGGGTTCCGTAACGACCCTTCCAGTTGCTAATTGTGCCTAACAGTACCGACGAACGATGCAAAAATTAGTGACTAATATGTTCAGAAGATTGTTTTAGTAAGCGGTGGCGGCTTAATAAGGTGGAAGACTATCTTGCAATTTACCTGGAGGTCTGAGTAAGGTTCTGAATTATATTATTATTAAAACTTGCCACCCCATCACTACTATTATTACTACTACTACTACTACTACTACCACCACTACTACTGCAACTGCTGCTACTACTACTACTACTACTACTACCACCACTACTACTGCAACTGCTGCTGCTACTACTACTACAACTACTACACTACTACTACTACTACTACTAATATTACTACTACTGCCACTATTACTACTATTACTACTGCTACTACTACCACCACTACTAATACAACTGCTGCTACTACTACTACAACTACTACACTACTACTACTACTATACTACTATTACTACTGCTACTTGCTACTACTACTACTACTACTGCTGCTGCTGCTGCTACTGCTGCTACTACTACTACTGTTTCTACTACTACTCTTTCTACTACTACTACTACTACTACTACTACTACTACTACTACTACTACTACTACTACTACCACCACTACTACCACCACCACCACCACCACCACCACCGAAACTGCACTGTTATTGTGTTGAAATAAAAGATCTGTAAGTTACTACTGCACCGAGCATTATTGCACAGAAAGCGTGCACCAGCCGGGATAAGCCGTGACAGCTGCGATGGAAACGACAGCGCTGGCGGATACGCTCCTTGCGTTTTTTATTTTTAGTGTGAATAATTTCCTGCCATTTAAATATTTTGGGACTAGGTAATTTTCTATCGAGTCTGCCTAACCCCATCCAATACTACGGTAACAGTAACTGTCCACCTGTGCCATAATACGTCTTTGTAATTGAGAGTCAATATAGTGGCCAGTTTGAGGGCTGAGCGATCGGGGGGTTGGGCATGTCTGCTGTCAAGGGCGAAAGATTTTCGTTTTGTTCTCCAGTGTCCATACTGGTTGTGGGGCCCACGAAGATTCCGGTCCAAGCGGTAATGGGTACCGGGGTCATTTCCCGAAAATAAAAGCGACCTGTTTGTGAAGCTGACTACTTAAGGCCATGTTGTGTTAAGCTGAAGGTAGCATAGATCTCTAACATACGTCTTTATGGCGTGCTATTTAATTCAGCATACGGATAAGTTATTACATATAGATTTTTTTACTCTTATGCATTTCATGTCCGTAATATTGTGCTGTAAAATAGTTCACTTTCTTGTAAAATATTGGAGATTTTTTGAATTGTGGAATTTCGCTGCTGTGTTTTCGTTCCCTACTACATTCGATAGGACAAAGAATTTTATGGACAACCTGAAAACAAATTTTTGTGTGTAATTAGCAGCCTGTTAGGTACAGTTATTATGAAGTTTTGCACCGCAGTCATGATGCCGTATTTTGCAAAATATTTGTGCGGATTGAAACCCATGTACTAAACCTCACATACCACGCTGCAGTTTGGCATAGCTATGGGTTTTACTAATACCAATTAAATTTGGAATTTCATTTTGTTAGTTGATAAAATATCTGTATAGACAGCAAGTTGAATGCTAATTGTATTAGTTTTTCTATCTCTGCTAATAAAACATGGATAAGGTGCGGATGACGTTTCAATGAGCGGGTGCCTCAAGTCTTCAGGGTACAGTTTTCGAGATGAGCCACCTTTACTCAGAAAGTTAAATATTTTCCTATTCGGTGCATAAGAGGGGAACTATCCGGGGCCCAAGCGGCTAGGGCTTGAGGTTTACCACTCATCCCCATCTAATGCCGCTGTTAAGAATAAGTGTAGCCATATCTCCACTCCCCCGTGCGCCTTCATGGTTTAAATAAGGACAAGGTTTCCTTCTTCATCATTTATCTTAGAAGAAAGTGAATTAAACAGTTAAGAGCAATTATCGGCATTCTTTAGTTATTATGTTTCCGTTAAGTTTAACGGTGCTGTTCTTTAGTAGGGAACCATAGCTATTAATCTCAGCGAGCAGAAAGTCCTGGGTTTGACTGTGGGCTGGGAGGGTAGCTGTTATGATTGATGGTTCTTGTTTGCCCTGTTTACCGTGTGCGCCTGTTCTTATGCTGCTTCGCAGTACATTGTAGGTCAAACATGTGGCCGTGAGGGAAGAGGGATATAGGAACAGTAGAGCAATACTTGGCTTTGTGTGAAATACGTGGACCAAGTTATATAATTTTGTTACTCTTGCGAATAATTCAGTGCAATCGGCATGTAGCTTTCGTCTGGCATGAAGTTTAATTGGAATTTTTGTGTTACATATTTTTATGCTCCCTAGTTGTTACCACATGTTTTGTAATTACTTAATGTCTGGAGCATTTGGATATTCCGTACTCCATACGCCATGGTGCAGAGTCCTTCTTGAGAAGCTAATCGGTTTGCAGCTAGTCAAGAGATTCCCCGCATTTCATTTAACTCGAAGGTTCATTACCGCATTCGCAAGTGCCCGCCACTTGTCCCTATCCTGAGCCAGCTGTATCCAGTCCATACCCCCGCATCCCACTTCCTGAAGAACCGTCTTATTGTTATTTTCCCATGTAAGCCTGGGTCTCCCAAGTGGTCTCTTCCCTCACGTTTTCTCACCAAAACCCTATATATAACCTCCCCCCTACGTGCTACATGCCCCGCCCTTCTTATTCTCTTCAATTTTATCACCAAACAAATATTGAGTGAGGGGTACAGATATTAAGCTCCTCATTATGTAGTTTTCTGGAGCATTTGGAACCAAACAAAATTATAGTTGAAGGGGAATAAAGAGAAGTGCACGCTCAAGAGCCTCACTATTTACGTGGTTTGTAAATAAAGTAATGAGACTGATTCATTATAACTCTGTATTTATTTTTAAACTGCAAATCGAGTTTGTCTCCCTCAAAATAGTTCCCTTGGGAGCTACCCATCTCCGGAGACATTGTTCCCACTCATCGTAGCACCAATGGAATTCTCTAACCGGAATCGCTTTTAGTTGGTCGGTTACAGCCTTTTCGATTTTTTCCACCGTCCCAAAATGGCGTCTTTTAAGGTAAAACTTTAGTTTTTGGAACGAAAAAAAGTCGCACTGACTCAGATCAGGGGAGTATGGGGGGGGGGGCTGTGGAACCACAGGAATGCCCTTTTTAACCAAAAATTCAATCACAGAGATCGCCACGTGACAAGGGACATTGTCGTGATGGAGCATCCAATTCTTAGCAATGCTTGGTCGCACGCGAACAACTCTTTTTCTTAGTCTTCCAAGAATCTCACGGTAATAAAATTGATTAACAGTTTCTCCTTGAGGCATAAATTGTGTATGAACAATCCCTTGATAGTCAAAAAAGCAGATGAGCATGGATTTGATTTTTGACTTGCTCATTCTCGCTTTTTTCGGAAGTGGTGATGCAGATGTGTGCCATTCCTAAAGTTTGCCTTTTTTTCTAGATCGTACTCAAAGATCCATGTTTCGTCACCTGTAATCACTTTCTTCAAGAAATTTCTGTCACTTTGGATCCGTTCCAGAAGATGAAGACACACTTCCTTCCGATTTTCTTTCTGTTCGATTGTCAGGTTTTTCGGAACAATCTTCGCACACAATTCCTGTGTTAAAATCTGATGGAACATTGTGTGGTTCAAATTTAACTCACTAGCGATCATTCGCACTGTTAGTCGACAGTCTGACCGCACATGGGCTCGCACTTTCTCCACATTGTTATCTGTTTTTGATGTTGAAGGTCTTCCAAAGTGGGGTTCATCTTTAATGGATTCACGACCCTTTGAATATGCCTCATATCACTTGAACACTTGTGATCTCGATAAAACATGCTCCCCATAGGCCTGTTTCAGTTTATTGAAAGTTTCAATGCCGGTTTCCCCAAGTTTGACACAAAACTTGATTGCATATCGTTGCTCGAAATTGCACTCTTCCATTTTCGTTACACACACACACACACACACACACACAAACTGCTTCACAAAAACCGCGCTAAAATTAGCGTGGTGACGCTAGCGAGTTGAAACTCATACTAGAAGTCTATGAGACGTTTACCTACCCTTCACGTGAAGAGCGAGCCCTCCGTTTTGCTGGATCGTGCGATACGCAGGCAGTCTCATTACTTTGTTTACAGACCACATATACTACTCACGATATATGGGTATAGCCATTAAATTCATAGAACTGAGAATTTCGAGATACGTTGAATAATAAATCAGTGCAAAGTATTTTGTGGGAAAAGTCAAGTTAAAGTATCATTTGGGAGACCGAATGGTAGTTGTGATAATATTAATACGGATTTAGAGGAAATAATGTAGAATATAGAAGCAGCAATCAAAGTAAGCCAGGGCAGCGAGAACAAGCTACCTTAAAAACCGAATATTCGCCTGACAATATCTTACTGTCACCAGTCACATGTTGAACTTGTTCCATAATGGGCATTACACTCAAATTACTTAATACATTGAATGTTACAACGAGTTGTAATGTAATTTTAATAGAACTTATTCTCATTTCCTAGTTTTCAAATTTTATCCTTTACATTTTGTACACGTTAATGTATTTGAAGGTATTATTATTATTATTATTATTATTATCATCATCATCATTATATTAATTTTCATGAACAGTCACCTAATTGAGTCATGACTACGGGAACGGGACATAAATATCAACACATTTAATTCAAACAAGACAAGCGATGAACATTAAGGTGCGTTCGCGTAACCATTGTTGACGGGGACAAGCAATAATTATTACATATTCCGAGTGCGTGCCTGTAGCGTTATTTATCCAGCATGCTATGCGCATGTGCCATATTATATTATCATCTGTGGCCCGTCTGGTTATACCATGTTTTTGCACATTATCAAAAGGTTTTAGGAAAAAAATGCATTGAATATAAATTATGTGTTTTGATTTTCTCTACAACTTTTGTCTGAAATATTTCCCATTTTAAGGAGAATTGAATGAGCTGTAATAAATATACGTTAGGCATTCTTGCAAAGTACCTGTTATTCTTGTCACGTTTTAATGAAATTTGGTTTTTCTGGACACATTTTCGAAAAATACTCAAATATCAAATTTCGTGAAATTCCTTTTAGTGGGAGACGAACGGACACACAGACGGAGAGACGTACAAGGGTACATAACCACAGAAAGACCAACGGAAATGACGGGACTGAGAGTCGATTTTCGCCGTTTTGCAAACGCCCCTAAAATGTTAAATATCTAGAATTGGCTTCAGGGTGGTTGTTTTAGCCAAAGTATGTAGATATAGTTCTATTAGTCAGCAAATATGAATTGACATTGTACTTACTAATATAACGAGAATGGGAATTTGATTTACGCCCTTTCCTCTCTCTGTCTGTACGACTGGAACAACTCGGCTCCCAATGGAGGAATTTTCATGAAATTTGATATTTTTGTATTTTTCGAAATTTTTTCAAGAAAATTAAACTTTTATTGAAATTTTAAAAGTATATCGGGTACATTTCATGAAGACCTATGTACATATACACCTGGTACTCAGGGCAAGTTAATTATTTAAATAAAATGGTACACTTTGGCAGAGTTTGATTAAGTTTGTATTTATTATTTTGTTATTGTTATATAATATTTAGTTTTACAGGATAGAATATATATTTTTACTTTTATTCAAAATTGGGATTGAATCAAACGATTGTTCTACGAATCCTTGAGTCCTTGCTGTAGTTAGATTTGCCAAATCTCTTTGGCTGGTGGCGGCGAAATTCTACCATAAGTTCTAGTGTCTTTTCCCGGAAAAACTTGATGGAAGTGAAGCCATCATTTAAGTAGGAAAGCACTACAATAGTATCTCGCTGAATTATTCTTGGAAAGAGAAATATTTCAGACATAAACATTAGAGAAAATCGAAAAACATTTTATAATCAGTAACGTCTTATTCCGAAAATCGCACCGCTTATGAGATAATCCGGAAAAGCATGGCACAGTCAGATAGGCCACAACTGACAATAAAATACGGCACATGCGCATTGCGTGCTGGATAACTAACGCTACAGACACACACTCATAATATGTAATAGTTATTGCTTTTGCATGACAACAGTCTTTACGCGAAAGTGCCTCAATGTTATACGCAAATTGCCTGCCTTGTTATTCCTTCCTCGTATTATAAACCTTTGTGGCTGCAAAACTTAAGAACAAAATTCAGAGAATAACCGAGATGACGGGATGATTAGGGATGTGAACACACGTCCCTGTTGATAGACTGGTCTACTTATTTGTCCAAAACAAGGTTAACGGAAGGGAAATTACGGTAGGGGGCAATTCGCGGAACCAAGGACGATATTGCCTTGGGAATATGTACGAGTCTCCTGGTATCTTGTTTCTCTAGGAAGTAGGTCAAACACCGTGCAGACCATTGAAGTGGTTATGTTGCTGCAGATTACTTTGCTTATGAACTCCGTCGCTGGTAAGCGTCCATCCTTACGACCCGCGTAAAATACAGTTGTGAGAACAATCGATATTCTGAAGATTTCGGTCACCATATCTATATATATCTACGGCACCATTTTTTTGGCCTAGATGAAAGACGTCCTGTTTACCTTGCATCTTGCACGCTCACAACCTCCCTCTTTTGCCGCAACCCCTTTAACACTTTGCAAGGAGTCATAAATCTTTGCTGTAGCGAAGAAGCTGGTTGGTGGAGGAAATAAAAAGCAAGCGACAGCAATTTCAATAGAGGTTCTTGTACCACAGGCTAACAAAAAATCTTAATACACCAGTCGTATGAAATAATATTGTGTATATATATATATACACCCATATATAGGGCAGAAGATAAGTTGGTTAGGTCACCTGGAGAGAATGGAGGAGCATAGGATGACCAAAAAATCTGAATACACCAGTCGTATGAAATAATATTTTATATAGGGTAAAAGATAAGTTGGTTAGGTTACCTGTAGAGAATTGAGGAGGATAGGATGCCCAAAAAGATCTTCACTCAAAAACTGGAAGGGACGGGTCGAAGGGGAAGACTCAGGAAAGGCTGGAAAGAGGAAGTAGAAGAGATCTTTAAGTGCTGAGAGTAAGAAGATGGGTAAAGTTGGTGACGGATGGGAAAAAAAAAATGGAAGGATATTGTTCGACAGGCCAAAGCCCCCAGTGGGCTGTAGTGCCAATGGGAGAGGAGGAAGAAGAAGAATACATATATATGCTCAGTGATTTGTGTGGTTTCAGGCATAAGAGTACAGTAAATCTTATGTATATTGGACCGTGCATCATTGTGATAGTTGAAGAATAAGAGACCAACTTGATGTCACTAGTTATGATGTTTTATTTCACTTCTTCTACGCTCAACATGTTTCGGACATTAATACATCCATCACCAGGAGCCTGCGACCTTTCTATTGTATCACCACATTGGTCGCGTGTTCTGTAAAGATGGAGGTTTTTAGCATTAGTGTATTATAATATACAGAGGTGAATGCTTGGTGTGATGTGTTTAGTCGCTTTGTTGCATTTGGTAGGCTTATTTCTGTTGGTGTTGTCTGTTCTGGTATTTTCTGCTTATAGTTTCTGTGTTCTCATGTGCGCAGTGTGTTTTATTGGTTGATTGGGGGTGCCTTGCTAATGTACTCTGGTACTGTGAGTTTGAGATTGCACCTACCTTATTTCGATGTGTGTTGGACTTTCGGTGTGGCAAGTTGGTCTGTTATTCTTCAATAAGAGTACAGATTTTATAAACTCATGTCGAAAACTGCACCAATTATTCGCAATGCCTATAATGACTATAATGTTGTATATTTAAATTTATGAGATTCGAGATTTTTCTCAACTTCTAGAATATGCACATGAACATGAACATCAGAAACATAAGCATAAAACTGTACGAAATTCATAATTGTAACAACATTTGTAACCATACTTTGGATACCCTTGTATCGAATTAGGTCTTTATCAACGAGGTTTCAAATTCAGCTCAATTTTCCCCAGTGGTAAAGCGGCCGAGATGTGAACCTGAGCCCTCATCTCCACCTAATGTCAAAGTTAATGTTGTGAGCCCTCTTGTTCAGCGCCCGCTTTTCATACGTAATCATGTTGGGCGCTCAGTTAAACACGGGGACAATTTTACGATTATTACCTTTAAAATCGATAGGGATAAATGACGAACTTTTGTTTTCCTTCGTTATTTGAGGGAAATGTAACTCATAAACCGACATGAACTCGTTGTTTTGATGTTAGAATGTGTGAAGTTCCACGTGTGTGGTTTTCATATCGATCACTGGATGCAACAGTGGCACAATCCAAAAATTGAAAAATGGAGATAATATTAGGACTGAGCTGAAAAATGTAAAAACTACACCCTACAATACCTGCACACTTCTTATTTAAAACATATCCTGCCAGATGCCATTCTTGTGGGACTTACGTCCTATATTTTTGAAACCAGTCGTAGTATTAACTCAAAATGGGCAATTTTTGGATTGTGCCGATACTGAATTCTTTGATCGATATGACGTTACTGGTCAGGGCCTTGGCAACGCTTGGCATTTTTCATCTACTTCTTTCCGTCACATAGCATGCATTCTACTTACCCGATGAACCTGTAATGTCCATTGCCTTGAAGTTACGACCTTTAATAATCGTAATGGTCAGGCGGCCAGCAGTGGGCAGATAACACAGGGACAGCATTAACTCGCCCAGGTCCACTTTCTCCTGCAAGAACGCAAAATCACTGCTGTTATTTTCTCTTTTTATGAAGTGATTTAACTGACACTTAAACGTAGTTAACTAATTTTCGAGATGTTGGGTGCGGGATGTTTTGAGATACTATATACTTTGATTATAAATGTGACACATGTGGACAACTGGCAAAGGGTGGTCATTCAGTGTTTGTTGTTCCGGTACTGAAAGTCGATCACCGTAACAAACTTGCTAAGCACCACGTAATGCTATATGGCTTCCGATTGGGAATAAGTTTACCTTATTCTGTTAGCTGACGACAGGGTTAGTGATAGGTCTTAAAGAGCATGATAAATCTAATGTATTCAGGTTTCGTTCGAATTGAGGGCTGTCTTGGCCAGCTAAGTTGCTGTCGGGTTTTTCAGAAGTACCGTGTTCGTGGACTTAACTTGGAGTAGGTGTAGATTATAGTTCAGGGCGATATAATTAAAATTCTTCTCATGTACACGGACTGGAGAATATTACCAGCATATTGATTAAGATTGCTACCAATGTAAAGGTAAAGCAGTCCCGTTACAGGCCGAGAGTGGCCCAGAAGGTTCCAGGAAGTTAAGGTTCCCAGATTTCATGACAACAGCACAGGATGGTGGTATGTTTGTCAGCCTTATGCACCGGCCGCCTTTAACCCCAGGAAATACTCCTGGTACTCATTGCTGTTAGAGGTTGAGTCGACCCCAGGGCCATAGTGCGGTCGGAAGTATTATGTCAATGAAAAATTCCAATGGCACCATCTGGAATCGAGCCAGCGACCTTCCGATTTGTAGTGCTGTACCATGACCACTGCGCTACCGCGGTCCCTGCTACCAAAGTAGCTCTCAGAATTAATGGTGACGGCAGGAAGCACGAATGCCAAATTCACTACAACATTAACTTCCCATAATCGCGTGAGCATGCTTGTCAGCAGAAATTGTCGCCTGATGTACTTTGGTCCTCGCGAATCATAGTGACAGTGTTTAATTGACACTCTGTTGTTTTCCGACTCAATATGATACGCCAAGCTTTAGTCACCGGTGACAATTTTGAAGAAGAATTTATCATTTTTATATTCCTATCACAATTGCCGTCAAATATTCGTGCATTTCCATTTCGTTGTCTCGGTGAGAAATAGGGAACCAATCGCGTATAAAAATTTCGGTGTCCTGCACTCGCTCACGTGAAACGGCAGTATTTGTTTCCAGTTTCCTGTTGCTTAGGGCGGTGTTTACCTCCATCACTTAATCAGCGCGACGTCGGCGATTCGTTCTATTGCTAGTCGAGGTCTCCTGCCGGCAGAGGCTATGGTTCTACTTCGTCACTTCATCGGTGCGGTTTGTGTGAATTCCTTCGGTCTCTGACTGAGTTCCCCCGTCGCGAAATGCGAGGATTCTGCTTGCACACTTCGTCAAAGTGATTGCATTGAATCTCTTCAGTATCTGATCGACTTTCCGGCTGAGATAGGCGATGATTCAACTTCGTCTCATAATAAACGCAATTTATATGAATCTCTTCAGTTTATGGACGATATCTCGCGCTTGTAAAAGTGATTTCTTTAAATCTCTTCGGTTTCTGATCTACGTCTTCCTCTGGAACATGCGAAAAATTCTACTTGATCACTTCATCAATGTTATTATTTCTGCCGGTCTAGTCGGATGCTATGCAAGGTGTCACACTACGCTGCTTTGTCATTCTGGCTGTTACGTAAATGTTTTGCATCGCGAATATCTACAATCCAACATTAAGTACTGAACTTTACGCCATTTTCCCATAAATAACTATCTTTCGCTGATAAATATAGATCGGTGATAGGTTTTCGGCTGTAAAATTTACTGCACACTTTAATCCTAACTTGTATTATCTCCGTTTTACACCGTGCCCTTTTCACGACAGTAATTCCGAGAACCCCATTTACAGACATACGAAGACTCTCACAGAAGTGCTGGAAAATGTAATCGTAAACATTATGTTTGACTGTCACTACTGCATGGGATTATTAATGTCTCAAATCGGACGTTCCTTATCGACACTCGCTGCAGAGTGCTTTAAAGCGATGTGTCTAGGAATGTTTCATTGGTTGGGAAGCTCTTAATGCCTACTGCAATCATAATGCCTCACTGCTGCGGTAAATATGATGGTCATTTATAAAATTTATATGCGGTGTCATTTAGGCTCATCATTGCACCTTAGGTTTGAATGTACTGCTATCCCACTGATTTTCCATACAGTCCCAGCCACAACTGAGGCGTTTATCATAACGGGGAGAAGCGTCTGTGTTACACAATGGCGTCATCACATATGCTGTTTTATCAGCTGTCTTGTCACAATTGTTTCCAACTTCGGGATCTCCTTTAAATCTGTTGCTTCAAGATTGTGCATTAGCACTGGAAGAAGATTAATAATGATCGCGGACGAGTTTTCCTGTTATAACGAAATCGTCATTAATTGTTTTGTTTTGGAATTATGCGATATGTAAGCTTTTCTCTTACCGTCTTTCATAATACGAGGCTTATTCAGAACGTAAAGTACCGTTTCGCTGTAAGAAAATCGATTAAGGCTTCGTATAAAATTTTATTGTTATCAGATTCTACATTTTTCAAACTATTTTTTCACATATTCGCCGCCATTATTGAGGCACTTATCGTAGCGGGGCACAAGTTTTTGTATACCCTCCTCATAGAATGCGGCCGCCGATAACCCATATGACTATTGACAATGTCATAGAGTACAGTCCTTGAAATCTGAGGAAAGTGCAGAGACAGATCAGAAATTGTGAAACGTCTGTCGTCACACACTTTTTCGTTGACATTACGCATCAAATCATCATTCACCAAAGATGGACGCCCACTTCGCGCCTCATCGTGCACGTTCTATCGTCCTTCATTGAACATCCGAAAGCATTTCCTAACCACGCCATCACTCATCGCATTGTCACCAAACACATGACAGATCTGGTGATGAATCTCACTAGGTAGCACATTCATAGCGCTCAAGAAACGAATTACAGACCATATTTCACAGTCGGTGGCCCCTTCAATTGTCTTAAACATATTTAACGCACAGGAACAAACATAAACATAATACGAATTTCACGGAATGGCGTCTGTGGCTTCTCAATTGATAGAGAAAGTCACTGCACATGCGCAAAGTGACAGCCTGGAAGATGCGCGAGAGATATGCGCAGACGGTACTTACTTTCCGAATAACCTACGTACGAAAGACTTGGGATTTCGCACCCTTTCGCTTACAGAATATGAATGTAATGAAAAGATAATTCGCTCTTAGTTTCTTGCAGTGCACCAAATTCGTGTGTCACTCGGTGTTAAACAACGAATCATTGATGTAAGATACTGAAGCAGTCTCTTTATTACAGAACTGTTTATAAAGAAAAGTTCTAGCTGGAAGTGACTTCTCTAAAATAAACTTTTACGGCTAACATATTTACAAGCTCTAGTTAAATAAATTATTAGTTCATTTAGGATAAAATAAATATGAGAAAACGCAAAAGATATGACAAGATATTTGGAACGAACTGTAATATTAAATACCGGAAAAGCAGTCATTTTAAAGCCAAGTTCAAGCACTTACTATTTTAAAGCTGTTAACATTGTTTGAATCTCTGCAGCAGTAATAAGACTTTCGATACTGGAATGAAATATCTACGGATGATTTCCTCGTTTACGAACATATTTTACACTTGCCGGTTGAGGTTCGTAGTTGGTGTCTATTAGCTCCATACTCTTCATTTAATAATTAGTCACGTGCGATACAAAAGTGTAAACATTTATCAAGAATGCGTAAGTTTGCGATAAACTTCATGACTTGGAGGTAAACACTTATAATTCACATTTATGATTTTATAAGAGGGAGAGTCAAATGAAAACCTTAAAATATTTCAGGTTTTCATTTGCCTGTCCCTCGTATATATGAAGATTTTAAGTGAACTGCAAGCTTTGATTCAGTCTATGTCCCTTGCTCGGGTGAATATCGTTGAGAAATTAGTAACTGCTAACTAACTTGAGATGGGCTGGGCATGTAGCACGCATGGGGTGGGGAAGAGGCGTGTACGGGGTTTTGACGGGGAAACCTGAGGGAAAGAGATCACTGGGGAGACCCAGGCGTAGGTGGGGGATAATATTAAGATGGATCTTCAGGAAGTGGGATGTGGGGGTATGGCCTGGATTGAGCTGGCTCAGGATAGGGAGAGGTGGCGGGTACTTGTGACTGCGGTAATAAACTTTCGGGTTCCATAAAATGCAGGGAATTTCTTGACTAGCTGCAAACCGGTTAGCTTATCAAGAAGGATTCTACTCCATGGAGTAATTAATTAATTATTATTGATGACGATGATTATATCTTATCAGTTCGTCTGTAAGAAAAGAAATTAAATGACAAAGTTAACAACTTTGTAAAAATCAATGGAGTACCCACCAAAAACGCGACATTTGGAGAAGGAGAGGAAGCGTTGAACTGCACCTATTTTGATAATGGAGGCAGAAATCTTTTCAGGAACGTCCTTAAACAGATGTCGTAGCCAAGTAGAACTGACTGTTCAGTATAAAAGTCATCTACACAGAATTATGCCTTATTGTAATACAATTACCTGTTAACGAAAAGAAGATATGTTGGGTGTAGCTATTAATTCCGTGGCTTAATCATTTCCCGTAGGGTTTCCCAATATTAGGTTTAGTTTGTTGAACTTTCTGGTTATGCCTATAAAATAAGTATGAAATTAGCCGTGTGATAATGCGGTTAGCCGTGTTTGAGTTAACTTATTGCTGGTACAAAGCAATAAAACTTCTTTCACAGTGAACCCTACATGAAGGTTGGCTTACTTGTCCCTAAGGGAATTATATTTCATAATCCGTTTTCCTCTTTGAACTTTCTGTAACGGGAGCGACGTCTGCAGTTTTCATCACCCTGGCGATATTTTTGCTCTGCCCCTTAGTTGGTGCAAACATATTTAAGGAATACTGGGTTTTTTGCACTTCTTTAGTGCATGTAATGGAATGCTAGCAGTTGAGTGGGTATGTGCTTATAAAGCGTGTCAAACTCTGTTGTTTTTTTTTCTTGAGCTGCGTCATCCCCATTGTTTTGGTTCAATAACAAAGAATTTTGTGTATTACACGTACAGCCGAACACAACTATATTTCACCTAGTAGTACAGTAGGAATACAACTACATGTTTCGGCCCTATATGTGGGCCATCTCCAGGTTGTGATTTAACTTACAGAGCAGCTATACAAGATGTGTGGGGTTTTTTTTTGGGGCATTGGGGGTTGGGTGGGGGGGGACGAGATCTC
>Ga0123352_10000925_pt1 | contig 37532 bp, 30 predicted proteins | sample TergutLab28metaG_FD_89700 | JGI IMG/M metagenome (GOLD analysis project Ga0123352, IMG submission 89700) | Labiotermes labralis P1 segment gut microbial communities from Petit-Saut dam, French Guiana - Lab288 P1 | ecosystem: Host-associated > Arthropoda: Insects > Digestive system > Gut ... | reverse complement strand
TTTTACTTGATTCGTCAAGAAAATGCAACCAAAATTTTGCTTTGTCTCTAAAAAACAAACACCCTCTGACAATTATCCTTGGTGAAGTACACCAAAGTGATATCAGGGGGTGTTTGTTTTATTGGGTTGATTATGCATATTGAGTTTGGAATTGATATGTTTTTGTAAAGACTATGTAAGTCTGCCACTTTGCTTTAGACAAGAAGTATACTGCAAAGTGACAGATTTTTTTATTTTAAATATTTCTTTAATGTTGCCATTACAACAGCAATATCCAGCGGTTTGCCTACATGGTCATTCATGCCTGCATTGATACACTGGGCAATGTCGTCACTAAAGACATTAGCGGTCATAGCTATGATGGGAATATAAAGTGAGTTTGAAGTGCCTGATTCACGAATATAACGTGTGGCAGTTAGTCCGTCCATATTTGGCATTTGTAAATCCATAAAAATAAGGTCAAAAGCGTCTGGATTTTCACCAAAGGCTTGCAAGGCTTTTACACCATCCTCTACACATGTGATTCCTATGCCAGTAGGTTCAAGGAGGGCAGATATAATTTCTCGGTTAATTTCAATATCTTCTGCAATTAAAATATGCTTGCCTGTAAAATCATCTGCACTATCTTCCCCATTCACTTCTTGTGGAGATGTTATGACACCACGGGTCACAGGCACTGTGAAGATAAATGCTGAACCCTCGCCAAGTTCTGACTCAATAGTGAATGTACCGCCCATTGTATCAATGATGTTTTTACATATGGCAAGCCCAAGCCCAGTACCGCCAAATCTACGGGATGTACTGGCTTCTGCTTGAGCAAATGCTTCAAAAATGCTGGATTGCTTCTCGGGGCTTATGCCAATGCCAGAATCTATGACGATAAATTCCAGTGTACATTTGTCTCCATCTTCTTCAATGAGATGGACAAGGGTTTGGATTTTGCCCATTTCTGGTGTAAATTTTATAGCATTGCTTAAAAGATTCATTATGACTTGTGCCAGCCTTTGGTCATCACCTATGACAATTGGCGGGATTTCTTCCCCTATGGTAATGATTAAGTCCTGCTTTTTTTCTTCCGCACTCAAAGAAACAACATCAATGACACTTTGAATCATTTTTTCTACACTAAAATCTTCTAACACCAGTTCTAATTTTCCAGACTCTAGCTTTGCAATGTCTAATACATCGTTTACGACCCCAAGTAAATGCTTTGACGCGTTTTCTATTTTGTCTAAGGCATTTTTAGCCGCCGCCTCATTAGACTTGCCAATAGTCGTCATGCCAATGATTGCATTCAATGGGGTTCTTATTTCATGACTCATGTTTGACAAAAAAACGCTTTTTACAGCAGAAGCTTGATTGGCTTCTTCTGTTGCTTTGGTCAGCTCGTTTAAAGCGGCTGTATAATTTCTGCAAAACAAAAAAATCACAACATTGATGCCTAAAGTAACAAACACTGACACGAGATTTTGCATATACTCAAAGGTTGGGCCCATCAGGTTTTGACCCAGACCAATGACTAAAATACCATGCAGTACCGCAACCCCTCCCAAGAAATACAGCAAGCCTTTTGGGCGCATATACACAAGAGAGATTAAGGCACATCCAATAGCATACGTAAATACTAAAAAATCGCCGGTAAAATACAGTGCAGTTGCTGTGATATAAAAAACGGTTAAAAATGGTGATAGTGCCGCCCGCACATCTTCATTGATATTCAATCTTTCTAAAATAATAAATGTGCCTAAAATAAGCACGCCTAAAACAAGACGAATCGTCAAGCCTGATGGATAGTGAATAACCCAAGTATAGTACACCGTTGTAAGCACTACATATATCACTAAAATCCAAAAGATATGCGGAACATATACGCCATTTTTCGTATTGCCAAGTATATTTTTTCTAGTCCATTGCAACATAGCATATCCCCTTGCGGTGAGCTTACTGTATCGTTTCTTTAGCCGTTAAGATTCGTCTAAGCGACTGGTCTAATCGTTCTTCTGTAAAGAGCCCTTCCTCGTATCCCTGTAAAAGGGCTTGAAACGCCTCGCGAGGGTTGGATGGCATCAATAAAATATCTGCCCCAGCAAGAAAAGCCCCAAGTGCAATTTGCCCACAAGTAAAGTGGTCGGTTAATGCGCGCATTTCAAGGGCATCTGTAATGATTAAGCCGTCAAAGCCTAATGTGTCACGCAAGATGTCTTGCAGCCAAAAATCAGAAAAAGTGGCTGGCAGTAATCCTGATTCTATCCATGGCTCCATCCATGGTAGAAGCCCATTGTGATAGGCTATTTCTGGTGTGGAGATGTGCGCAATCATTACACCGTCTGCACCTGCTTCTATTCCGCTGATGAAAGGCAGTACTTCCACTTGATAGAAACGCTCAAGCCCATGAGGGTGAATCGCCAACATGTAATGGCTGTCCTCATAAGTATCCCCATGTCCTGGGAAATGTTTAACCACTGCAAAAATACCTTCATCATGCAAGCCATATACTGTGGCAGCAACCATTGGACTTGCGACATCGGCTGTGCGCCCAAAGGCACGATTGCCAATGACAGCATTGGATGGATTACTCCACACATCAGCAATTGGGGCAAAGTTCATGTTTATGCCCAAGGTTGTCAAACGCTGTCCAATGTCTTGCCCAACTTCACGGGCGTATGCGGTGTCATTGGTTGCGCCTATTTCATATGCGGCAGGGGTTGGCTCACCAAAAAGCCGCCCTATGCGCGAAACACGCCCGCCTTCTTCGTCAATGGCAATAAACATAGGTAGCGGTGACATGGTTTGCAGTTGGGCAGTTAATGCTTGCATTTGGGCAATAGACTGTACATTGTCTCCAAAGAGAATGATTCCGCCAACAGGAATATCTGTGAGAAGCTGCTCTGTTTGTGTTGTGATTGCTGTAGCCTGCCATGGTAAGCGCAACACAAACAATTGCCCGATTTTTTCCTCTAATGTCATTTGAGACAACCAGTATTCAATAAAGTCAAATGTCGGCTCATCCTCAATGCTGACTTCATCCTTGGGCGGTTCGTAAATCAATGGCTCGTAAACCCCTTCAACAATTATTGCTTCATCAGGTTGATATGTCACAATGGGTTCATCTGCGGCACACCCTATAAAAGCTAGTACAAAGACAAGCATAAACAATGCAGCAAATTTTTTAATCCCTTGCATATTATAGTGCCTTTAGCAATGCTTTTAGAAATTTCCAAAATAGTGCCACTGATGTAATGGATACTCTTTCATCTGGCGTGTGAAGGTCGTGATTGGTTGGGCCAACAGAAATAATATCAAGCCCAGGGATTTTTTCAGAAAACAATCCGCATTCTAACCCTGCGTGAATCGCAGTGACAATAGGTTCACGGTTAAAAACTGGGGTATACGCGTCCAATGCAGTTTTTAACAGTTTAGAATTAGGGTCATAAGGCCAAGCGGCACTTCTTTGAGAGAAAGAAATGTCTGCGCCAAGATATTTTGCCAGTGCAGACGCGTTGTCTCTCAATTGAAGATTATAAAATTCTGCGGCACCTCTGCCCATTGCAGAAATCTTTACATAGTCTTTTGATGTTTCAATGACACCCATATTGCAGGATGCATTAACAAGCCCGTCAATTTCTAAACTCCGCACGAACACACCACAAGGCACAAGCAACATTGCGGCAATGACTTGGTTGCTACATTTTAATGTAAGCATTTTATCGACTGTGACCTCTGCTTTACATTCTATAGAAAGCTCAGGGTCTGAAACACGAAATTGTACAGCTAGATTTTTGCGGCAATTTTCCAATGTAGCATTGAGTTTATTTTCATCTGCAACCCATATTGTTGCTTCTGCTTCACGGGGGATTGCATTGACTTTCATTCCACCAGAAACTTCTGCAAGTCTTATATTATCACCAAGGGCTCCCAACACTTGCCCTAAAATTTTAATGGAGTTGCCGCGCTCTTTGGCAATGTCTGCACCAGAATGCCCACCAGTTAATCCTTTGACAGAAACTTTGTACGCTTTCATATCTGCGACAGGGGTTTCGTGATTTATAGACATTTTAAATTCTAGGTTAATGCCAGCGGCACAACCCATGGTAAAGCGGTCATCATCGCTGGAGTCAAGGTTAATCATGCGGCGGCTTTTAAGTGTACTGACATCTAAGTTTTCTGCGCCATCCATGCCTGTTTCTTCTTCAGATGTAAATACAATCTCAAGAGGGGGATGGTCTGTGCCATTTTGCAAAAGTGCCATGCATAGTGCCATACCTAGCCCATTGTCTGCCCCAAGGGTTGTACCGCGGGCTTTTATAAAATCACCATCAACATAGAGTTTAATGGGGTCTTTTAGAAAGTCGTGGGTTGTATCTGCATTTTTTTCGCAAACCATATCTAGGTGGGCTTGCAGCATGACCGGCTCATGATTTTCATATCCAGAAGATGCTGGTTTTTTTATAATTAAGTTATGCCATTCATCTTGTATGACTTCAAAGCCAAGCCCACGGGCAAAGTCTGCCACATAGTCACTGACTGCTTTCTCATTGCCAGAACCTCTTGGGATTTGGCTGATTGCTTCAAAATGTGTAAAAACTTCTTTTGGCTCATATGTGTCTAAAATCATAGCTATCACTCCTTATAATGTAACCTATCATAGAAAATTTCAAATTGCAAGTAATAATTAAATAATTCAAAATCGGACTTGCCTATCGTGACAAGAACACTCGAAAAACGCTTATCTCGCGTTTTCGAGTGTCACTCTGTCAAGACCGTTTCTCATTGATTTCATTATAATAATTAGCCTAGCCGAACCCATAGTCTGATGGTAAAGCCATCTTTGCGGTTAAATGCTTCCATGCCGCCACCCATTTTTTCCATCAATTGTTTTGCTACATATAAGCCCAACCCTTCGCCTTCCTTTGCCTTAGTGTTTTGTCCACGATAGAATTTTGTGATGATAAGTTCTAATTCTTCAGGGTCTACCCCCTTGCCATAGTCGTTAATGTCAATTTGTAAACCTTTGTTGACTATTTCAAAATTTACATCTATTTCTGTATCAGCATATTTGTATGCGTTGATTATTATATTGCCAATGACTTGCTCCATACGCACAGGGTCTATTGCTATTAGACAAGATGGAATTGGGCTTTGTCGGATTTTTGAAAGGTGGTCGGCATTTTTAAATAGGACTTGCAAAATGCCGCTGTTTTCACTGGCAGGATTTACGCTTAATTCGCCTAGACTTTCTAATGTACTGTGAAGCATATCGTTCATTAGGCGGGTTATTTCATTGGCTTTTGTTTCAATGGTTTGTAGTTTTTCTGTAGTGGCTGGGTCTGTAGATTTGACTTGAAGCAACTCGGATATAATTTTGATTGATGTCACAGGGGTTTTAATGTCATGGCTTAGTGATGCAATAAGTTCCTTGTGGGCGCGTTCGGCATTGTGTTGCTTCTGTCTTGCATCTTTAAGAGATTCGCGCATAATATCAAAACTTTGTGTAAATAACCCAAAGAGGTTATTTTTATTTATTGGCAGGGAATCATCTAAAATACCTAAAGAAATTTTATGGGCAAATTGCTGGATGGTTTTAAAAGGACGAATCATAATGACATATATCACCGCCAAAAATACAGCATTTAAAACACACACCAATAGGAAAGTGAAAATCATTATATTCCCACCCATTTGAGAACCGTCAGCCCTATAGGATGTTTCGATGAAACCCATTCCAACAAGCTGACTATCTACAAAAATATTCATTGGCAAAAAACCGAGGGCTATTGCAGTATGCATTGTTTCCGGTAGATTTTCGTTAGTGGTATACAAAATATCCCCATAGTTATTCATAACAAAAAAGCGATATTCAAAACGTGCAGTACTTAGCCCTTCAATATTCCCCCAGTTTGCAGACACTTGCTGTATAATTTCATTGACTTCAACCGTATTTACGGCTGGGGGTATTTGATTATTGTATGTGGTTACAGCAATTAAAAACCCTGCGAGGACAATCAAAGACAATATTACATACATCACAAAATATTTTTTCATTCCACCGCCCCTTCAAACATATACCCACTACCCCATACGGTTTTTATAAACTGTGGGGAATTTGGTATGTCTTCAAGTTTTTCGCGGAGGTGGCGAATGTGTACGCTAAGTGTCCCCTCCCCTATGAAGGTATCACCCCATACTTTTTCTAAAAGCGCGTCCTTGGTTACACGATTATTTTTGTTTTCAATTAAGTATAGAAGCAGTTTTAATTCCAATGGTTTTAATTTTACCGTTTCGCCATTTCGGGTAACGCGGTCGTTGCCTTTGTCAATTTCTATATTGCCAAATTTTATTATTTCCCGTTGAGGCTGTATCGGCATTGTTGCACTGCGTTTTAAGACAGCTTTTGCCCGCGCTAAAAGTACAGACATTGCAAAGGGCTTTGCAACATAATCATCCCCGCCTATGCCAAGGGCAACCAAAATATCATCATCTGTATTGCGTGCGCTGATGAAAATAATCGGCACATCAGATGTTTCACGCAGTTTTTTGCATAGGGCAAAGCCTGATTCTTCACCTAAATTTATGTCTAAAATAATAAGGGATGGTGGGTTTTCTATGGCAGTTTTTAAGCCTGATTCAAAACTTGTGGCATATTCACATGTTAAATCAAAAAGAGAAAAATATTCAGAAATCGTTGCCGCAATGCTTGCATCATCATCAATAATTAAGCAGTCTGGCATTATCATCACAACCTTGTTAAGAATTTGATAAGAATTTAATAGCCTTTTGTTAAAGCATCTTAGACCCGTTCTATAGTATAACAATAGTGTCAAACAAAAACAAAGGAGCTGACACAATGAAATCCATTATAAAAACTAACAAACTTTGCAAGTCATTTAGCAGTGGGGGTACACAGATTCATATTATTAAAAACTTGGACTTAGAAATTGAGGCAGGCGCATTTACCGTCATCATGGGTGCGTCAGGCAGTGGAAAAAGTACTTTGCTTTATTCCATTTCCGGCATGGATAAACCAACCTTGGGGGAAGTCATGTTTAATGGGACAGATATTTCTAAGTACACCAATGACCAACTGGCGGTGTTTCGCCGTGAAAACTGCGGGTTTGTATTTCAGCAGATTCACCTGATGGATAACATGAGCGTGATGGACAATGTACTTACAGGGGCGTTGCTGATTTCAAATGATAAAAAAGCCATTGAGAAAAAAGCTACATCATTGTTTGAGCGGGTTGGGCTGCAAAAGGAGCTTTGGGGCAAATTTCCCAGTCAGCTTTCCGGGGGTGAAGCCCAAAGGGTTGGCATTGTTAGGGCATTGATTAACAAACCTGCGTTACTTTTTGCAGATGAACCCACAGGCGCGCTTAATTCATCCTCCAGCGTGAAAGTTTTAGATATCATGAGCGAAATCCACGCTAACGGGCAAAGCATTGTCATGGTTACACATGACCTTAAAACTGCCGTGCGGGGAAATAAAATCATTTACCTTCGTGATGGTGCAGTGGACGGCACATTGGAACTTCCCCCTTATATGGGCGACAATGCAGGGAAACGATTAGAAAAAGTACAAAAATTTCTTGATGAGATGGGGTGGTAGACATGAAGAAAATACTACACATTGCAAAAGCCAATGTACTGCGCAGCAAAAGTGCAGCAGTTTCATTGTTTCTTATTATTTTAATCATATCTGGGCTGGCTACAATTGCCATTAGTTTATTTATGGATGTGGATGATGATTTTTTAAATACTGTTGAGCGGATGAATGGCTCACATAGTGTGATGATTATACCCCGTGCTTTGCATAATTCCATCTTTGATGAAATTATTTTAAATGACCCCCGTGTATCTGAGTTTGAACGGACTGAGACACTCATTGCAAATGGTGCGATAGTATATTATGGTGCTTTGGCAGAAACAAATATTATTATTGCTAATATTGATATCCCCGCAAATATTGCTGCACCACAGGTCATTGCAAGGGATAAAAGTGTTGCCCCAGCGTACGCAATTTACCTGCCTTCAATATCACAAGCATTTGGGTATAATCTGGGTGACGCATTTGTTATCCATCACAGAAACAGGGAAATTGAATTCACCATTGCAGGATTTTTTGATACGACGGATATGCCAGGTGTAAACTTTGGCACGATGAGGGTTTTTGTGCCAAGTGAGGGATATGAACGTTTGACACGATACTTTGGGCGTTCTGTATTGATGATGATTAGGTTTTATGATATGAACGACTCTTGGGCGTTTAATCAAGTCTTTAGTGATGATGTACTGGTAGACGTTGCCGCTCATTCATTTGTTTTTAGCATTCAAGAGTTTGTGTCAGCGATTCAAACCGTTTATATATTCTTTGCAGTTATTCTGCTTTTCGCCTTTATTTTAATTTCTATATCATTATTAGTGGTTCGCTTTCGTGTGGCTGACAGCATTGAGAACACCATACATGAAATTGGCGTTTTAAAAGCACAGGGATATACCAGCCATCAAATTATCGCTTGTTATCTTATGGAATATGGTGTCATTGCCATGCCAGCGGCTATCCTTGGTATCATCGTAGTCATTCCTGTGTTCTCATTTATTCGTTTTATGCTCTTTACCTTATCTGCCACACCTTGGTCAGTTGGAGTGAATCCTTTAGCGGGGATATTTTCGGCAATGGCTATTATATTCATCTTATTAGTTAAGGTATTTTTATCTACTCAACGTATTAAAAAATTACCCCCTATTACGGCACTGCGCGGTGGTATATCAACCAATAATTTTAGACGCAATTTCTTCCCCCTTCATCAGTTTACAGGGAATGTTCATCTTGGGCTTGGGTTAAAAAATATGTTTGCCTATGTAAGACTGTACGCCATGATTGGCGTTGTGATTGCCAGTGCGGCTTTTGCACTCACATCAACTGCTGCAATTTATCAAACCTTTGTGGCAGACCAAATGACCCTTGCAGCCGTAGCGGGGATGGAAGCCAATGAAGTCCTGGTGACTGTCACGCGTCATACGGATGCTTTTGCTTTAGCCACAGAAATTGAGCAATTGCCCCAAGTACGCATGACTACAATGGCAGAAATCACCATGGTACGTGTTGAAGATTTTGACGCACGTATGACTACCGTATCAGACGATTTTAGTCAATTTGAAACATTTGTCGCAGGCATTGGAAGAATGCCTGTGTATGATAATGAAATTGCACTACCAAGAAGCCTTGCACAACAGCTAAACAGGCAAATGGGAGACAGTGTACGTGTCACTGTAAGCGGTATCACGCAAGAATTTATTATCACAGGCTATTTTTCTACACTAGGTGGAATTGGGTCAGCAGCAATAACCTATGATGGCATTAAGCGATTAAACCCTAACTTTACAAGAAGCACTATTTCTATATATTTGCATGAGGGTGTTACGGTTGAAGCATTTGAAGCAGTTTTAACACAGCAATTTGGGGTTTTAAATGTTTTTCAATATGAAGAAAACGACAGCTTTGCAACCGCAAGAGCCCGTGCAGAAGAGCGCATTGCTTTCTACTTAGAAAACTTTGACGTTGACAGTGTAGAGTATGCCGTTATTTTAGATGGAGAAATCATCATCAGCGGCTCGTCAGGAATGTTTCAAATTGAACGTATTGCAAACCATATTGAACTGGTGATGGCAACAGCCGCTAACGTAATTGCACCTATGACTGCATTAACTTATATGATTTTTGTAATCTCTGTCATTGTTGTTGCACTTATTTTAAGCATGACCGTGCGTGCAGTTGTGGCAAAACGCCGCCGCGAACTGGGTACGCTTAAAGCCGTAGGATATACAACCAGTCAACTTGTGCGCCAAATGGCAATCAGCTTTTTGCCAATGACAACCCTTGGTATTATTGTAGGTTGTGTTAGTGGTACGTTGCTAATCAGCCCAATGATTAGCACGGCAATGAGCGCAAGCGGTGTGCTTAATATGGTACTCTTCATTAACCCCCTTGTGGTTGTTGCCTTGGGTACAGCAATATTGATTGTCACCTATCTTGTGGCACATATTTCTGCCAGAAGCATCAAAAATATTTCAGTTTACGAATTGCTTTCAGAATAGGAGAATTTATCTATGAAAAAATTATTTTTATTATTGGTGCTGGTGGTATTCTTCGTTCCTGCAACTATTGTTCAAGCAGAAGAATCTGATGGTATGCTTTATGGCATAGGTTCAACCAGTAAAGTATTCACTGCCGCAGCGGTCATTCGCCTTGTGGACATGGGCTTGGTTGACCTTGATACGCCAGTGATAAACTACATCCCAGATTTTACAATGGCAGACGCAAGATATGGTTATATTACACCAAGAATGCTACTTGACCATTCGTCTGGCATCATGGGTTCGACCCTTGGCAATGCAATGCTTCTAGGTGACAATAGCCGATATTATTTTGATAATTTCTTAAATATGTTAAGCCAACAACGGCTTATGTTTCACCCTGGTGAAAGGTCTATCTACAATAATGATGGATTCACTTTGGCAGAAGTTTTAATTGAGCGTGTAAGTGGCGTAACCTTTACAGAATTTCTTGACCGTGAGTTTTTTCAACCTCTTGGAATCGAAAACATCGTATCCCCCCAAAGTGATTTTGACCCTAATAGGGTTGCAGGCACTTATCTTGCAGGAAGCCGTTTACAACCAGAATCTTTAGGCGTAATCGGCAGTGGCGGACTACTTGCCACGATGGAAGATTTAGCGGTATTCTCCACAATCTTTATGGACAGTGCAGACGGTTCTATACTTTCCCGCCAGTCGGTAGACGAAATGGCGCGTAATCAAACCCAAATGGATATGATGGAAGGTTCATCAACCAACTTTCGGTATGGGCTTGGCTGGGATTCTATTGATTTGTTCCCGTTTAATGCGCTTGGCATTCAAGCCCTAAGCAAGGGTGGGACAACAGCAGGATTTCATACAGATTTAACCGTACTGCCAGAATTTAATCTTGCCGTATCCATTTCCGCATCGGGCAATGACGCTTTTGTGCAAACGATTGCACAGGCAATAATCCTTGAAGTGTTGATGGAAGAAGGCTTACTTCCTCAATCTACAACTATCACCTTACCCGAGTTAAACCGCGAACCAGCACGTATTCCAGACAGTGTGCGAGCCAATGCAGGCATATTTGATTCAGGCGTAATGAGGGAAACATTCCATGTGGACTTTACAGATTACACCATGGTCATGACCCCCATTGCAGCGGCTACAGACCGTCCGCTGGTATTTCTGCACAATACCGACGGTAAGTTTGTATCCATTGACGGCAATTCCCTTGGGGGAATGACTGGTGACAGTGTTTACACCATTTCAATACTCACTTTTTATGAAAATTATATTTTAGGACAGTCTTTCAGCGATATACCAGGGATAGGCATAGTAGCCCAAGCTGGCGCACATGCCCAAAGACTTGAACCACGCGTCATTTCAAGCAATGCACAAACATCATGGGACACACGAAATGATAGAGAATTTTTGCTGGTAAGCCCAAGACATACATCAACAATGTACTTTTCACCTGTGTTAAGCATACAAACAGATAGTCAAATTCACGGATATGTCACATCACATCATGAATCCCAAGTCATATTTCCAACACTGCAAATTATAGATGAAAACCATGCAACCGCTTTTATAAGCATTCCCCTAATGAATGGACGGGATGCGGTGGATTTATCTGTAACAAATATCAATGGTGTTGAATTTATGGACATGCACAGTGGTGACAGGGTGTTTATGTGTGCAACCGGCGCAGTGCAATTTTCTACACTTGGCAACAGTGTAAACATTGTGAACAACACCATTTGGGCAGACATTGACCCACAACACGCAGGGCAAACCATCAATATTTTCACACCTCAAAACGGTGCATGGTTTATTTATGACAACCGTATGAACCCCATCGCCACATCACTAGAACAAAACCCCCGAGAAAGTATTATCCTTCCCGAGGGCGGCAGAATCGCTTTTGCTGGCGAAGCAGGTGCAATGTTTACAATTCAGTAAGATAAAACCCTTCGTTTCATTTTAGTTCGTTTTTATCCTGATATTTATTTGCTCGATTCATTTTATGGAGAATCCGCAAAATACGCCTGTCGTCCTTTGTCAGCAGTTCCAGAAACTTATCCAACGGAATAAGCAAAAGTATCCCATATTCTACAGAATAAATGAAGCCAGTAATGTAGCTAAACACAAAGTCTGGATGAAGAATGGACGTTCTTGAAGCGATTAACATGACAATGTAAAACAGGTATAACGCAGTTTTAAAGGAGACAAAATGTGCGGCGAACAAAACTTGGGCAAAAAAATGTCCAAGTTTTGTTCGCTCTTTTGTCATAAAGCCTTCTTTCGTCATGATTTTGTTTGCGATGATATCCAAAATAAGCACAGTGGCAATGAATGTCAAATTTATAAGGTATGCAATAAATGACTGACCGCCTGCAAGCCGCAAGTAAATGATATGGTAGGAAAACAGCCCTATCAGCGCGGCAGTTATGATGATTGCAAGGATTTCGATGAACAAAAGTGTACTATGCTTCATTAAAAATATCTCCCTAGGCTACTTAGTTTAGGCAAGCAGTTCCGCTTTAGCGGAATGACCAGCCTGTTATTGATGCGGCACAATCTGCAAGCCCTGTTGGCGGGCCTTCATACAACACATGTCCGCCACCGCTTCCGCCGTCTGGACCAAGGTCAACAATCCAATCTGCACAACGCATTACATCTAAGTTATGCTCTATAACCAAAACTGTGTTACCACGCTTAACCAAACGGCGCAAGATTTCAATGATTGTTTGCACATCACTCATATGCAACCCTGTAGTTGGCTCATCTAAAATATAGATACCGCTTTTTTTGTGCAGTTCTTTGGCAAGTTTTAACCGTTGACATTCACCGCCACTTAAAGTGGAGAGCGGCTGACCCAAAGTCATGTAGGATAATCCAACGTCTACAACTTCTTGAAGTTTGCTTTTAATATCCTTTTGCTCGAAAAAATCTACAGCACAAGCGATGGTCATTTCCATCACTTCAACAATGTTTTTACCTTTATACAAGTATTCAAGGACTTCTCTTTTATACCGCTTGCCGCCGCATACTTCGCAGGGAATTGAGATATTATCCATAAAGGAAAGGTTTAGCTCAATACTGCCAATCCCTTTACATTTTTCACAAGCCCCTTCAGAGTTGTAACTAAATAATCCAACGCTCACATGATTAGCCTCTGCAAACAGTTTGCGGATTTTATCCATCACCCCTGTAAATGTAGCAGAATTTGAGCGGATATTTACTGCAACGGGGCTTTGGTCTATACGTACAGCTTCGGAAAATTGCGGCGCGAATACTAAATTAACCAGCGTACTTTTGCCAGACCCTGCAACACCTGTCACCACAGTAAGCATACCCTTGGGCACATTTAACGCGACATTTTTTAAATTGTGTAGTTGACTTGGCAAGCTTCTGTAAAACTCTGTTGGGTCTATGGCATTTGTGTTTATTGGCATGGTTTTACCAATATATTCGCCAGTGAGCGTTGAAGCTTTACATAAGTCCTTATAACTGCCTGTAAACACAACTTCTCCACCAGCCGCGCCTGCTTTTGGGCCCATATCTACGATGTAATCTGCAATTTTTATAACATCTGGGTCATGCTCTACTACAATTACAGTGTTACCCTTGTCCCGCAGTTGAATGAGCAGTTGATTGAGTCTATGGACATCTCGTGCATGAAGTCCAATACTTGGCTCATCAAAAATATACAACACATCTGTTAAAGCACTTGATAAATGCTTTACCATTTTCACCCGCTGAGACTCACCGCCGCTTAGGGTTGAAGTTTCACGGTGCAAAGTGACATAATCAAGCCCAATGTCAATAAGCCCCTGTACACGCATTTTTAAACTTTCTACAATTGGATTTTTTGGAAAGTCGTCCAATACTTTTACCAATTCGCTAATCTGCATAGCTGTAAGGTCATAAATAGAGTATCCGTTAATTTTTGAAGACAATGTTTTTTCACAAAACCGCTTACCTTCACAGGACGGGCAAGGTACACTTTTTGTAAATTTCTCAATCTTCTTTAAGGCGGCATCGGACTTTTCTCTACCAGTATTGATATTTTGGCGGGCAAACCGTACAACAAGTCCTTCATATGTGAGGTGAATGTCACCGTCTGCCATAGACACTGAAGCTCCGCCTTTTTCTGCTTGAGCATATAGAAACTTATCTATTTCTTCTTGGGTAAAGTCTTTGAGTTTCTTGTCATTATCAAAATATCCGCTATTGATATACAGCTTCCACATCCAAGTGCCTACGCCAAAGCCTGGCAACAAGATTGCGCCCTCGTTTAAAGATTTGTTCATATCAAGTGCAATGTCAATATTAAGTGCCACTGTACGCCCTATGCCTTCGCAAGTTTGACACATTCCGCTTGGGTCGTTAAATGAAAATACATTAGCGTATCCTTCAATTTTTGGAATGCCGAATCGGGAAAATAGCACCCGTAAAATTGCGTTAATATCTGTAATTGTCCCTAAAGTTGACCTTGCATTTCCCCCCAGCCTAGACTGGTCGATTATCACTGCGGCAGACAAATTTTCAATAGAATCCGCTTCGGGCTGGCTGTATTTTGGCATGAACATGCGTGCAAATGCAGGGAAAGTTTCATTGAGCTGCCGTCCTGCTTCCTGGGCAATTGTATCAAAAACCATGGACGATTTTCCCGAGCCTGATACACCTGTAAAAATCGTAATCTTACGTTTAGGGATTTTGAGACTGACATTTTTTAAGTTATTCTCTCTTGCACCTGTGATTTGAATATACTCCATGTTAATCCTCTTTTACTGCAAAAAATTTTTTAATTATCAGTGGATAGCACACCATAATCCAAATAACCACTGCAAAGTATCTTAGTGAATCTATGACCAATGTTTCTTCATATCCCACTCTAACAGTATTTGCAATGAATCGGAAAATCTCTTGAATGGCTAATGTTACGCCAATGCCAATAACAAATTTTAAAATATGCCAGCCAATGTTTTTTGACTTTACCGAAAATTGAATATACACACGCTCAATAAACATGCCAAGTGCAAAAGCAATTGCCGCCCCTGCGGCTCTTGTACTGTCACGCAATTGATACGACTCTGATAGTTGACCATGATAACTCACTGCCGCATATATCAATACTGCAATTCCAATAGCCACTATCACACCAGAAATAATAAGCTCACGTTTTATGCAAATTTCTTCACGTGCAACAAATTTCATTGCCACTGCAAGAATAATAAATGTAACCGCCAATGCAACAACAACATCTTCAATAAAATGAACCCCAAGATACAAGCGTGAAAGCCCAACCAGCAAAGCCATTGTAAAACATATGATTTTAAACCACTTTGCCTTAAACTGCGCGCCTAAAGAACCCCATAACGCCGCCGCATTTTGCGTATGACCGCTTGGAAAAGCGTATCCAGTAGCCATCCGAACAGAACCGCCCACAGGCTGAAAAGTTGAATCAACCACCCACGGACGCGGCACACGGAAGACTATCTTCATGCCCTGCACCACAAGGCTTGACATAAAAAACACTACACCAAGTACATATGCCTTGCGCTTATCAATACACCAAAAAAGTGCGCAAAACACCACAATCAAAATCATTTCCTCACCAAAACGGGTCACAAGTTCAAAAAAAGTATCCAAAACTGGATTACGGATACCCTCGATACTGCGTAACAAGTCCATATTTTGCAACACCACCATTACCTCCCACAAATTATATAAGATTATGTCAATGATATTACACCTTTGTTGGTGGCTTTGCAATATCTCCGAATAAATACTGTAACCATGAGAAAACTAACCTTAAAAGGCGGTATAGGATTCATGAAACTTTGCGGAAAAAGATATCTTATTACAGGTGCATCATCAGGACTAGGTTTGGCAATTGTCAAACAGCTTATCAAAATAAAGGACACAAAAATAACCGCCATTGCCCGAAATATCAATTCACTAAAAAAACTACCCCAGGTATACGCACTCGCTTTAGATGTTGCCAAGCCAGAAAATATTGAAACAATGCTTAACAAAGCCATAGGTCAAATGGGCGGCATAGACTGTGTAATAACCTGTGCAGGATTTGGTTATTATGAAAAATTTGACGGCAAGGATTATGGGCATATTGAGCGGATTTTCCAAACGAACGTATTGTCGCCTATGTACACACTTGAGCGTTTTCTTGCTAAAACAAAGGGTGTAATTGCCTTCGTGTCCATATCATCTATGCTTGGAAAATTTGGATTGCCCGGCATGGCACTTTATTCTGCCACAAAATATGCCCTAAGCGGTTTCCACAATAGCTATCAATATGAAAAACCAAAACGATTGCACTACATGACCGTCTACCCTATAGGATTAGAAACAAATTTTTGGGAACGCATAGCCACTGACATTCCCTTGCCAAGACCATTGCAAAATCCAGACACCGCCGCCCGTATTATTTTAAAAGGACTACAAACAAATAAAAAATTCGTTTATACCTCGCCCTTATCAAAAATCTTACTATGTATTAACCGCATAATACCTGCGCTAGTTCTAGCCTATCAATACCTTAACAAGCGACAGTTCGACATATGGCTTGACAAAAATATGAGAATATAATATAATTCACACTGTTCGCAGATGTGGCGGAATTGGCATACGCGCAAGACTAAGGATCTTGTGAGAGCAATCTCGTGCAGGTTCAAGTCCTGTCATCTGCAAGGTCAAGCGCACGGCATGTGTGCATATAAAAAAGAAGTCCAAAAACATGGGCTTCTTTTTTTATATTACGAAGGATTGACAAAAATCAATCAGGTATTAACGTAGATAAGCCAAAGTAGTGATACCATTAAATAATAAATACCAAAAATATGGGTAAGCTACTCATGGGAGTGTGACCACATGTCAAATAGAAGAATACCTACATCAAAGGTAGCCATTACAAAAAATTCCAACGAATCAAAGGCTATAGCGGAAGCATTAGATTTATTAGAAATCAAAGCGGCAATCAATACTCAAGATGTTATTGTTATCACCGCAAATTGGGTTTCTGCAAAGCCACCGTCAACGGCTGACGTTGTGGGTGATATTACCCTTAAAGGAATCATTGAGTATTTCAAAGCATTTGAACCAAAGAAAATTGTTGTGGCCGCAGGTTCTGGCGGTGGAGATACATTGGATGTAATGAAAAAGGTGGGCTATGATAAAATCATTAAAGAAACTGGGGCTCATTTTGTTGACCTTAATGAAGGGCCATTTATTGATATTAAACTACGTCATAAAGCCCCTTCATCTACAATGCTTAACAACCTGATTCATGAGATGACTTTCCACATATCATTTACTCAACTTAAAATGCATGAAGAAGCCACAATGTCTGCATCAATCAAGAATATGGCACTTTCTTGGCCACCAACAGCCCAGCATGGCACACCTAAAAAGGATACGGGTATACACAAAGAACTTCACTGCTTTATCGCTGAAATGGCTCATCATATCCCCATTGATTTATCTATTTTAAGCGCGTCACCAGCAATGATTGCTACTGGGCCACACAATGGTATTGCTGTCCATTCTGAAATGGTGATTTGTGGTACAGACCCTGTTTCAACTGATGTCATTGGCGCAAGGTTGCTTGGGTTTAAACCACAAGCTGTACAATATTTATATACCCTCGGAAAAAATAAAGTAGGCGCAATGGAAGCTGAACAAATAACGTTTATGGGGATACCCCTTAAAGAAGCCGAGGAGAACTTTTGCCAAAGTGCATATAAAACTAATGGTTTTATCGTAGACAAGTAAAGACCAATTTTTATGACGTGAGCTGTGAAAGGTGGAAATAACGCTAATAATGTTTATTAACATGCATTACATGTTGTAATATAATTGCTTGTACTCATCAATCGGAGTATCGCTCCACACTTGCGCTTCAACATACATCGGTGTCCAATAAGGCGTATTTTCATCATCCCATTTGGCACTGGGCCAACCATATTTATCAATAATTTGCAGTATTTCGTCATATTTATATACAGTTCGCCGAAACTCCTCTGTTTGGCCATGCGTTGGGTCAATAGTCGGAAATGAATCGCCGTAAGTAAATGAAACGGTGTTTATATCAAATGCATCAATGGGTATTTTAATATAATCACCAGATTTAAACCATGTTTTGCAATAGTGATTTTCTCCCAGTGTCATGTAATGCGGGGTTTTCCGGATTGGTTTTCCGCCTTTTTCTATAAAAAGTGAAAGCAATGTTGCTTCGCACATACGCCGCCCCCACATATATCTTCCATCAGCGTTTCGCCGGGCGAAGGAATTATTGCCTTCTTGCAAATCGTTATGAATTTTATACGCTTCTTCGTCCGTTAAGTCCGACAGGCTGAGAAAAGGTTTTCTTTCTTTTTCAAAATAATGATATAAAAACATTTAACTTCATCCTTTCTATTTAAGCTAATCCCACGTACCACACTCGGTGGGGTATAAAAGTGCGCATTTTATTTTTGTTATCCAGCCAGTAAAGCCATTTTATCACAGCTTTGTATTTTTTGTGATGAAATCATACAAACTGCGTTATTTCCACCCTTCATAGCACACATCCTAATATTTACAAGCATTATAGATGTATTTCACGCTCATATTTAGTGGAGGACATGATTTGTCATATTTGCCCATAGTATAATAATGATGTGGTATGCAATACTAATTTTTGAGGTGAATAACATTGAAAAAAATAACACTATCTATTGACGGACACATTGATGACCATAACGCAAAAGAAATTGTATCTTCAATAAATAACTTGTCAGGTGTAGTGGCAGCAGACATAGTGGCAAGTGAATCCAAAGTTTATGCCTATACAGGCGACCAACTGGATTCTTATACCCTTTCAAACTCGGTTAGGGAAATAGGATACAATGCCCATGTATTAAAGGATGAATATATTACCGATGTGGAGCATTACAAAAAAGATATGTTCCCACATGCTGCGCCTGTCACATCAATATTATCTCATCATGTCAAATGAAGGTTGGAATTTAGAACACACCTATGCAGACCTTCCAAAAATATTTTATCGTAATCAAAAACCAGTATCTACGCCCGCTTCGCAAATGGTTATTTTTAATCAGAACCTTGCCGAAAGGCTAGGGTTAAATGCAAAAAAATTAAAAGCCACTCCAGAAATCTTCTCTGGTGCTAAAGTACCACAAGGTGCGAAGTCCATATCCCAAGCATATGCTGGGTATCAATTTGGTCACTTTAATATGCTGGGCGATGGACGGGCTGTTTTACTTGGGGAGCAAATAACACCTGACAACCGCAGATTTGATATTCAATTGAAAGGCTCTGGGCCGACACCTTTTTCACGTGGCGGCGACGGATATGCGGCATTACTGCCTATGCTTAGGGAGTATATTATAAGTGAAGCTATGTTTTCGCTAGGCATCCCTACAACCCGTTCTTTGGCAGTGGTGCTTACAGGCGAAGATGTGATTCGGGAAAAAGTTTTATCTGGTGCTGTTTTAACGCGGGTAGCCTCTAGCCATATTCGGGTGGGGACGTTCAACTATACATCCGCTTTTGGCACACCTGAAGATACCCGTATACTTGCTGACTATAGTATTCAGCGGCATTTCCCTGAACTGGACAATCAGACATTAAGGGTGGATACTTCCCAAGATAAACAACCAGTCCGAGAAAATAAATACATTTTACTCTTGCGGGAAATCGCCCGACAGCAAGCATCATTGATAGCCAAGTGGCAATTGGTTGGTTTTATCCATGGTGTAATGAATACTGATAATATGGCAATCTCTGGGGAAACTATAGACTTCGGGCCTTGTGCTTTTATGGATAGTTATGACCCTGATACCGTTTTTAGTTCAATTGACACAGAAGGACGCTATGCCTACAAAAACCAGCCTAGTATAGGCGCATGGAATTTATCTCGACTTGCAGAGTCGTTACTCCCCTTGCTTCATGAAAACAAAAGGGACGCGATAGCCCAAGCGAACAAAGAAGTTGCATATTATTGGGAATGCTATAATGCAAATTGGATAGTCGGTATGCGAACAAAGCTGGGCATTATGAATGCAGAGCAAGAAGATACTAATATTATTATGGAGTTATTGGGCTTAATGGAAAAGTATAAATTAGACTATACAAACACCTTTCGCACACTCTCTTTCCCCATTGAGAAAACTTCATCATTGCTTGAAATGTCTGAGTTTAGTACTTGGCTACAAAAATGGGAAGCAAGGATAAGCCGACAGCCACAAGAAAACAATGCCTTGGATATCATGAAAAAGCATAATCCAGCCATTATCCCAAGAAACCATCGTGTAGAAGAAGCTTTGACGGCGGCAGAGCTTGGGGATTTTTCTGTAATGCACAACCTGTTAACTGCTTTAAGTAAACCTTTTAAGGATTCTGAAATGTATGCACAACCGCCAAAATCAACACAATGCGGATATAAAACATTTTGCGGAACTTAGATATGTCATCCGAACGATAAGCCAGAGCAATGACTCATGGCGATGGGTTCGGATTTTTTTTTGAAAGAAATTGGGTTGACATGGGTTATAGAAATGTTAGAAAATAAATTATATTAGAAATTATTAAGGAGAATAAGAATGCTTAAAGTGACACCCAATTTCCATTTTAGAGGTCAAGGGAAACAAGCCATCGAACTGTATAAACGAGCGTTTGGCGCAAAGGTTAAATTATTATTATGCAATTCTGATGCCAATTCAGAAGATTGTGCAGTGGAAGATGATAGTCAAAATGACTTGATATATCATGCAGAAATTTATATTGGCGGACAGCGAATAACCCTTACAGATGCACCTGATGACCCTATTCCAAATACAAACCCTTTGTCTTTACTCATTACATTTGAGACAGTGGAAGATGTAAAAAAGGCATATGAAGTCATGATAGATGGTGCTACGATTATATATCCTATACAAAGCACAACTTATAGTTCATGCTTTGCTTCTCTTGTTGATAAGTTTGGAATGCGTTGGGAGTTAATGACTGAACAAGCAGGAAGCTAAACGAAAGTTATGTAGTGTAGAATGGCATCTGATAAAAATACAAAAATTCTAAAAAAACTATTGACATTTACACATTTATACACTAAAGTATCATAGTAAGTTTAGCTAAAATTACTATTTTAATTTAGGGGAAGTACTTTCATATATATCTTTTTGACGAATTTTATTATACTAATGAGTGATTTTTTATTCCCATTGGCGGCGTTGCTGGGTCAGATAATTTTTGATTTTATATTCTAACTTCATAATTTGGAGGTGCTTATTGTGAATCAACAAATCACAAAAGAACAATTGATTGAAAGATTTATGACAATTGATGTTCTGAACAAGCTTGAAATGGATAATGATATCGCTACACTTGAAGCATATTTAACTGACAAACCTGATATGGATTTAACACTAAAGTTATGTGTGTTAAAAACCCGTAAAGCTGACAATAACCAGCAATCTTTTGAAGCGTGCTGTAAGGAAGCTGCACCTGTTTTTGCTCATTTAGAAACTATTGAAAACTTTGAGTATATGGATTTATACATTCTTTCATTTGTTATTGGATATCATCCAGATTATTGTAAAACACTTGAAATGATGTCAAAAGCAATGAAAATACTTAGTAGTGAAACATATTTCAACAATAGTGATTACAGGAAGATTCGCTGTGCTATGAATTACAATTTAACATTAAGGCTTTTGAGAGCGAAATATCTTGAGCCAAATGTTGATGAAGATGCATTAAATGCGGCATTTAAATCTTGCTATAAGCAAGTTGAAGAAATCGTTTTAAATCGCAGTTTGCCCCAAAGTCAGATTATAAAAGTACGAAAGGGTGTTTTTGAAAACGATACATCTTTAATACAAGAAGGTCTGTATATGCTTAGAAAATCAAATAATAAGAAAATATTTAGGGCAGCTAGAGATGAAATTGCAAAATATCTAAAGTTTCAAAAACATCGCTTCGGTGCAGGTCTAACAAACTTTTTTACTGGTTGTCAAATAGTAGCGAGAAGAGAAGAATTAGGGTTAACTATAGAACTTGTTGCCCGTGTGCTGGATGTACCTATAAGTACGATAGAGGATATTGAAGCAGGAAGAATCAATATGTCTTGGGACTATCTGCGGGAAATATGTAAAGTCTTGCATGTAGATTCAAACTATTTATTCTTTGGGGATGATAGCACAAAAAAAGAAATAAGCAGTGCCGATGCCATTCGTCATGCTGAATATATGGTAGCGCATGTAAACAAGTTCAACCCTAAAAAAGACTACAAGTAGAAAATATCAAATTGAAAGAGGTTGTTTCACTAAACCTCTTTTTTTATTGCCTTACAATCAAGAGAAGTGGGCGTTTGTGTAGATTGCCACACAAACGCCCACAAATCAATTTAACGCAGTTTAAACTGCCTAGGTGCAAACTTTACTAACAAAACAAGCCCCACACCCACATAAACAATCGTTATGCCCACCAAAAAAGCCGCAAAGGACAACAATCTAACCTGAATATTGGCATAGGTCATAATGATAACAAGATAAATCACCCAATCAATGACCTTATAGGGTACACTTTGGCTCTTTCCTTCAGCATCATAAGGCTGAATAACATAGTATAAAAATAAATCATTAAAAGCATAAAACACACCCATGAAAGTCAACGCAACGAAAAATAGCACAGCATAAACCAAATCCATACTACCGTAAATCAAAGTCATTGCCCCAAGTACAGATAAAGACGCAACACTTGTCACAAGCAGGTTATAACGCAAAATAACAAAAAAGCGTGCCTTAAAAGATGCCAAAATAGTTCTAGCCGTGCGGTAATATTGATAGTGCAACATATGAATATCACAATTAGTAAATGCCGATGCCGTCACCATTCTACCCATGGATGCCATGTACAATATAAAAAGGAAAATAGGCGTATTGGTAAAAATCCAATCTAGTCCATAATCTTCGCCAATCAATCCGTCTTCACCAAAAATAAACAAAGGCAAATCTATGCCTGCAATACGGCTATACAACGTAGCAACACCAGCGACCACCAAAGGCACAAACATAATGACCAAACGCGTAAACATCTTCTTATTAAAAAACCGCCTATGTCTATCAAAGAAAATCGCGTTTAAATATGCAAAACCTGATTTGTTTTTATGCTTATCCGTTTTTAAATCACCAAAGCTAACGCCTTCACTCCACTTTTTAGCCGTGGTCATTTCAGCCTTCGCACCCATGGCAGTACGTGCTTGAGCATAAGCGGCTTCATGCCGTTGCAGTTTTTCTACCCATAATTTCATATGAAAGGGATATTTTTTGATATACATAATTGCCAAACATCCTATCCCAAGAAAAAGCAACCATGCAATAGGCTGGAAAAAGACCCAATTTGTAAAAAAACTAAGGGTTGATGAAATATCAAAGAAGTGTAAAACCAAGAGGACTACAATATAAATAAGTGAAGCACTATAGGCAATAACCGTATCTCCAAAATGTTTGCCTGTGTTTTTAAACATCCAAAGATTCAGCACTTCTGCCAATAATCGGACAGATGTAAAAACAATAAGTGTGCCAATCGTTGCCCATAAATTCATCAGAGGAAATGGAAAAGGTGTAGGTAAAATTAAAAATGCAATCAATAACCACGGGAAGTACAATATCACTTCTGCAAACCTATCGACCACAATGCGAGATATTGCATACCTTGTAGGATTTGCTCTAAAGCAATTTATCATTTTATTGTCATTTGCATGGTTGCTTGCGCTCACTGTAATACTTGCAAGGGGTGAGGCCAAAAAGCTAAAACCCACCCAAAGAAGCAACGCATACCCTACAACACCTAGTGCATCCATGCCCACCAGCGGATGCGCTAAATCAAAAATCTGCACAAATCCGCCATGGATGGCTAACTGGTTTAATGTCATGCCCAATACAATTAAAAATGCCACATATAAGAGATGTATTAGAGATTTTTTGCTCATGACAAAAATCATGCCAAGGATAGTAAAAAAGATTTTTAACCCTTTTCCACGATAAATATTTGGGGAAACCAAACGCTTAATCAAGGGTAGACGTTTTAAAAAGTGAATGATACGGTTGGTCATGACAATAAATCTGATTCTAAAGGAGATTAGAATAAGCTCAAGCATTTTGCTCCTCCTCTGTTAGGAGTTGCATAATTTGATTTTCAAAATCTTCACCTTCTGATTCAGCCATTGTAGATAACTTGCCATTGTGTAAAATAACAATTTCATCACAAAGGTCTTGCGCCATAGGCAAGATATGGGTAGAAAATATAATGATGTGGTCTTTTTTAATGGATTCAATTAAATTTTTGATTTGCAAAGAGGCAACAACGTCAAAAGACGTAAGGGGTTCATCTAACAAAATAACAGGAGGGCGCAAAATTAAAAACGCCAGTATTTGCAATTTGTTTTTCATACCATGAGAATATTCGCGGATAAGTTTATACCTATCGTTTTCGTCAAAATTTATCAAAGTAAATGCTTCATCAAAATTCACTTTATCCTTTATTTTTTCTCGGCTTATATCTACAAAATATTTTAGAAATTCCTGTCCTGTCATAAATTCTGGCAAGTGAGGGTCTGTAAAAACATAACCGATATCATCAAAGGTAGCAGAATGTGTTGCGCCATTGTCCTTTTGTATTAGCACTTCACCGCTGTCGGGCGAAAGATTACTGGTAAGGCAGTTAAACATGGTGGTTTTTCCTGCGCCATTTCTTCCTAATAGTCCATAAATTTTTCCCTTTTCAAAGGTATAGCTTGCGTCAGATAATACGGTCTTTTTTTCAAATTTTTTGCTAAGATTCTGTACAACGAGTTTCATAAATTTATCATTCCTTTACATTCCTAAAAGTCTACCCATAAAAGGTAGCCAAAATGCTAAAATAATTATTAGGGCAATTTGTAAAAAAATTGTAGAACGTCCCATGTCTGTCATACGGTAATAACCTTTGCTGTACGTGAGAAGCTGTACCGTATCTAGGGGCAAAAGATAACAGTTGCCTGCGCAAAATGCAAGTATTATCATAAGAAACGCAGGATTTACGTCATTGGCAAGAGCAATCATAATGAATGGACTTGCCAGTACTGTAATGAGTGCAGGTGCGGAAGTTATCATTAGAAGCATAATAAATGCAATGGTTGCCCCAAGGGCTATGATTAGACTTGCTGGTAAATTTAATTGGGAAAACTGTAAAAACTCAGCCAGCCAATCACTCACACCATTTTGAACCAATGCATGAGCAATGGACAGCACTGTTCCACTAATGAAAATAATATTCCAGTTGATATCTGCAAGAAATTTTTTCCACGGCAACACATTTAAAATCATCAACATCGTACAGCCTAAAATAGCAACTGTGAAAATTTCAATACCAGAAACCCATGAAGAAGCAATCCATAAGGTCAACATGATTGCCATGATAATCATTACATAAATTTCTTTACGTTTTGGACGTTCTTTGATTTGCAGATTTGTTGTAAATTCGCGTATTTTTGCAGGGTCAACTTGGGCTGGTTTATAGACTTTTATCATGAGGAACCATGCAAATGGTATTAAAATAATAACCAATGGAATACCTACAGCCATCCAGTGGACAAAACTGATTGTTTGTCCTGTGTGCTGCTCCAGTAAACCAATTGCCAACAGATTAAGAGAAGAGGACGCAGGGGTTGCCATGCCGCCAATCATTGTTGCCACTGGAATTGCAATCATGAATGTTTTGCCTATAGACTTTTTTTGTTCATCATCTTCTAATAACTGAATAAACTCAAGGGCAATTGCCATCATCACTGCACAGGCTGGAACATTGGATATGAAAAAGGAGACGACTGCGGTAGCAATCATCATGGCGAGTAAAATATTTTCGACTTTATTACCTGCTTTTTTTAAGAGAAACAGTAAAATACGTTTTGTTAGGGGAACACTAGTAATCCCACCTGCTATGCCAAAAGACGCAATAATAAAAAAGATAACAGGATGTGCAAAACCAATGATTGCCCCTTCAAAACCCACGCTGACACCCAAAGTGGGGATAAGCCCAATGGTGAGCAAACAACTTACAGGCAAGGGCAAAGCTTCCGTCACCAATAGAATGAGAAAGAATAATGTAATACCTATAGTCGCTTGGGCAGTAGAGTCTAACCCACCAAGATTTGGAGCGAAGAAAAAGGCGGCTAATATGATAACCGCCAAAGCCATTCCCGTTTTTTGATATATTGTCATCTTTGCAAAACCTCACGAACTTCGCCCACAGTGGTTAATGAGCCTATTGCACATATAATATCATCTGGAGCAGATTGATTGATGGCTTGGGTAACACCTTCTTGAATACTGGCACAGGGTGTTGCTTGGAAGCCGCGGGTAGTCAAAGTTTCCGCCAGTTTTTTTGCAGAAAGTGCCCTTGGGTCAGGTGGGGTAATGGTGATAAATACACCTGCAATGGGGGTTAAAATGTCTATCATACGCTCATAATCTTTGTCTTCCAGCACACCGAAGAGGAAAAGCGGTTTTTTGTCTGGGAACATTGCAGTCAGATTATCCACAGCCGTTTGTAGTCCTTCAGGGTTATGGGCACCGTCTACGATAAACACTGGGGATTTTAACATGACTTCAAATCTACCCGCCCATACTGTCTTTTTCAAACCTGTACGTAACGCTATATCAGAAATTTCCCAGCCCTTTTTTTGCAAAGCTTCAATTGTTTTTATTGCCACGGCGGCATTGCGCAGTTGATGTTTGCCTAGCAGTGGAATGGTTACATTATGCATGTCACCAAAGTCAAACTGTTGCCCGTTTAGACTTGTGGTTGTAAGGTTTATGTCATTTTCATTGATTATGGTTAAGTGTGTGGATTCTTGCTTACATTTTTCTGCAATGACTTGTGCTACAGATAATGATTGCGGATGACATACGGCTGTGCCGTTTGACTTTATAATTCCAGCTTTTTCACCAGCTATTTTTTCTACTGTGTCACCTAAAAACTCCATGTGGTCAAGCCCTATTGCAGTAATGACTGCGACCTCTGGGGTAGGGATTACATTTGTAGCATCAAAACGTCCACCCATGCCGACTTCAAAAACAACCATGTCACAGTTTTGTTGATGGAAGTATAATAATGCCATTGCTGTAATTGTTTCAAAAACAGTGGTTGGGTCAGTTTGTTTTTTTATTTGGGCTTGGGTGTCATTGGCTATTTTAATTAAATCTTCATCAGAAATCGACACGCCATTTATCTGCATTCGCTCACCAAATTTATGAATTTGCGGAGATGTATACAGCCCTGTTTTATAGCCCGCTTCAATTAAAACACTAGAAAGCATTGCAGCGGTTGAGCCTTTACCATTTGTACCTGCAATGTGTATAAACTTCATATGTTTTTGGGGATTATCAAGCAAGCCCATGAGTTCTGTTATTCTACTTAGGCCTGGGGTAATCCCCATCCATGAGGTGCTGTGTATAAACTCCAGCACCTCGTCGATGGTTTTTAACATTAAAAAATTTCCCCTCACAACTGCTATTTATACTGTAAAGTATTTTGCAAAGAAATCTGCGTCAATTTCAGGATAAAGTACGAATTTATCCATCAATGCTTTTACACGTTTAATAGAATCCGCTTTTACACCTTCATCAAGTTTATAATTTGCTTTGCTTAACTCACCTTTTTTTGTTTTGGTTGGCGTGGTGTTTTTAAGCACACTTGCCATAATATCTGCAATTTCAACCATTTCTGCTTTGCCCATCCCAAGGGTGGTGGTAGCAGGTGTGCCAATGCGTAATCCACTGGTGTACCATGGCCCATTGGTGTCAAATGGTACAGTGTTACGGTTTAGGGTCATTCCGCATTCACGCAGGGCGTTTTCAGCTTGACGGCCTGTAAGATTTAATCCGCTGACATTGATAATAACCATGTGATTATCGGTTCCGCCTGTGAGAATATTGATATCACGTTCAACAAGTGCTGCGGCTAGATTGCTTGCGTTTTCTACAATATTTTTTGCATACGTTTTAAATTCTGGTGAACGTGCTTCTTCAAATGCAATGGCTTTGGCTGCCATAATATGAGGCAGTGGGCCACCCATAATGTGTGGGCAAGCTTTGTCTACGTATTCTGCATATTCTTGCTTACACAATACCATGCCGCCCCGTGGGCCGCGGAGGGTCTTGTGGGTGGTGGTAGTCACAATGTCGGCAAAGGGAATTGGGTTAGCATTGCCAGTCATTGCACCACCTGCAACAAGTCCTGCAAAGTGCGCCATGTCTACCATCAGCACTGCGCCAACTTCATCTGCCAGTTTACGCATTTCTGCAAAGTCTACATTGCGGGTATATGCACTAAATCCGATAAGGAAAACTAAGGGTTTAATTTCATGAAGTTGCTTGCGCAGTGCTTCATAGTCAAGGCGGCCTGTTTCTTTGCTTACATTATAGAAATATGAGTCAAACATTTGGGCAGAAGCATTATGACGGTATCCATGGGTGAGATGTCCGCCGCTGAATAAATCCATACCCAGCATTTTTTGATTGCCCATTTTCTGGCGAATCTCATCCCATTCTGCTTTGGAAAGATTAAGCAAGTTTGTTTGATTCAGCTTTTCCATCATAGGAAGCTGAATTTTTTTGCGCAAAATTGCCCAGAACGCCACAAGGTTTGCGTCTGCGCCAGAGTGAGGTTGAACAAATGCATGTTCTGCACCAAAAAGTTCTTTGGCTTCGTTAATTGCCATACTTTCAAGGTCGTCCACATTTTCACAACCTGCATAAAAACGGTTGCCAGGGAAACCTTCGGCGTATTTGTCCGTTAGCAAGTTGCCCATTGCGCTTTGTACACCTAGAGAGCAGAAATTTTCGCTGGCGATGAGTTTTAGATTACTGCGTTGGTCAACGAGTTCTTTAACGATACGTTTTGCGACTTCAGGGTTCTTTTTTGCCACTTGGTCTAAGTTGGCGGTAAAGGTCAACATTTCTGCATTCAGTGCTTTGCCTTGGGTTGAGGCTAGATAGTCTTTTAGAATTTCCATGAGTACACTCTCCTTAAAATAGTCCAGTAATTTTACCTGTATTGTCTACATCAATTTTTTCAGAACTTGGGGATTTAGGCAGTCCAGGCATGGTCATGATATCACCCACCAAAGCCACAATAAAACCTGCACCTGCGGATACTTTTAGACTGCGAATATTGATTGTAAAGCCTTCTGGGGCGCAACGTAGATTTGCGTCTTCTGAGAAGCTATACTGGGTTTTTGCCATACATATTGGAAGGTTTCCGAAGCCTAGATTGGTCAATTGACGTGCAATGCGTTTTGCCTCAGGGGCTAAAACTGCCTTACTGCCGCGGTATACACGTGACACAATGGCATTTAATTTTTCTTCAATGGACATATCTAAATCATAAGCATGAGAAAGGGTACTGGATTGTTCACATAAGCGCACAACTTCTTGTGCCAGTGCTTCACCACCTGTGCCGCCTTTACCCCATACTTCGCTAAGTGCCACGTTAACGCCCAGTTCGCGGCATTTGTTTTCAATTAGTTTAAGCTCTTCAGGGGTGTCTGTTGGGAAGGCGTTGATGGCTACCACTGCGGGCAAACCAAAAACTTTTGTTATGTTTTCTACATGACGCAATAAATTGGGCATTCCCTTGGCTAAAGCTTCCGTATTGGGTATGTTTAGCTCGTCTTTTTTCACACCACCATGATGTTTTAGTGCGCGGACTGTTGCAACAATCACCACTGCATCAGGTTTTAAATTGCCTGCGCGGCATTTAATATCTAGGAATTTTTCCGCGCCAAGGTCTGCGCCAAACCCTGCTTCGGTGACGGCATATTCGCCGAGTTTTAATGCCATCTTTGTAGCGGTGATGGAATTACAACCATGGGCAATATTAGCAAAAGGCCCGCCATGAATCAGTGCAGGTGTACCCTCTAATGTTTGCACAAGATTTGGTTTTAAGGCATCTTTAAGCAAGGCAGCCATTGCGCCATTGGCTTTTAATTCTGCCGCGGTTACAGGTTTGTCATCCCGTGTGTAAGCAACAATCATATGCCCTAAGCGATTTTTCAAGTCTTCAATATCAGAAGAAAGACACAATACTGCCATGACTTCGGAGGCTACGGTAATGTCAAATCCGTCTTCACGAGGTACGCCATTGGCTTTTCCCCCCATTCCGTTTACAACAAAACGAAGCTGGCGGTCATTCATGTCCAATACACGCTTCCATGTGATTTTACGGTTGTCGATGTTGAGTTCATTGCCTTGTTGGATGTGGTTGTCTAATAGTGCGGCAAGTAGGTTATTGGCAGAGGTTATTGCATGAAAGTCACCTGTAAAATGTAGGTTTATATCCTCCATTGGCACAACTTGAGCATATCCTCCCCCAGCTGCGCCCCCTTTGACACCAAATACTGGGCCAAGAGAAGGTTCGCGCAGTGCCACGATAGATTTTTTGCCGATTTTGCGCAGTGCATCAGAAAGCCCAACAGTGGTTGTTGTTTTCCCCTCCCCTGCTGGAGTTGGATTGATGGCGGTGACTAAAACCAACTTACCAGCAGGTTTAGCGTCATTGTCTGATAAGAAACTATAATTGATTTTCGCTTTATAATTGCCATACTGCTCTAAATATTTTTCATCAATGCCCGCATTTGCCGCAATATCGCGGATATGGCTGATTTTTGCCTCTTGGGCAATTTGAATGTCCGACTTAAACTCCATTTTAAAACCCCTCTAATTAAGATTTTTTGCAGCTTCTAATGTATTGCGCATGAGTAATGCGCGGGTCATAGGCCCAACACCGCCAGGAACAGGGGTGATATATGATGCCTTTTCACTAACGGCTTCATAGTCTACATCACCGCAAATGCCTCCCCCTTCTTTACGGTTGATACCTACATCAATCACCACCGCCCCTTGTTTCACCATGTCGGCAGTAATCAAGTTAACCTTACCTACAGCGCATACTAAAATGTCTGCCTGTCGTGTAAAACTTGCCAAATCAACCGTATGAATGTGGCAAATTGTCACCGTGGCATGTCGATGTAATAACATCATCGCCATAGGCTTTCCTACAATATTAGAATGCCCAACCACAACACAATGTTTACCTTTTGGGTCAATATCGTATGCGTCTAAAAGCTCAATAACACCTGCTGGAGTGCAAGGTAAAAAAGAGTAATTTCCCGTGAAAATACGCCCCACATTTAACATATGGAACGCGTCAACATCCTTTGCAGGTGAAATGGCTTGAATGACTTTTTCTTGGGCATATCCAACAGGAAGGGGCAATTGCACCAAAATCCCGTGGATATCTTTGCGGTTGTTCAGTTCATCAATTAACGCTAACAGCTTCCCTTCCCCTGCATTTTCCGGCAAAGCAAACTCTTCACTTTTAATACCGCATTCGGCGCAATCTTTCTTCTTATTGTTTACATAAACCCGTGACGCAGGGTTATCTCCCACGATGACCACAGCAAGCCCAGGGGTTAATCCTGTGCTTTCAATTTGCGCCTTCACGTTTTCCAAAACCTTTTTGGCAAGACCTTTGCCATCTAAAACCATTTTTAAAATGCTCCTTCCGCTGATACGTCAGACTTCATTTTTAAATGCGCCTTCGCTGATACGTCAGACTTCATTTTAAATGCGCCTCGTAGTCATTTACGCCGAATAAAGAATCCTCGGCAGGTTGCTTATATGTACGAGTATAACATATATCTTAGAAAAGGTCATGTGCAATTCAGCATAATCAACATAAAAAAGCCGTATATCCCTACTATCAATAATAAATGGGATATGCGGCTCTATTGCAAACCTTATTATTTTATTCCAGTGTATTTACAAATGCCATAATATTAGCAATTTTTGTATCTATTGCACTAAATCCACCAGTTACAGTATACCACGCATTACCTTCCAGTACATAAATGTGACCATTTTGGTAAGCAGATGTGTTTTGAATGATGCTGTCTGCCATGAAGTTTTGAACGCCTACGCCCCCTGTTGGGCTTACCATGTCTGTACGGTCAAGCAAGAAGATAATATCTGGGTCGGCTGAAAGCAAGAACTCAGCTCTTGAGTCAAAACCATGTTGGTCGGCTGCCCATTGTGGCTGTTCATACACCGCTGGAGTAAATCCAAACTCGTCATGAATCATGTGGAAGCGTCCTTCTGGCAAAAACAAAGACATACGGTCTGCCCAAATCATTACGAATTGCGCAGTCATATCAGATGCTTGTACTCTGGTTTGAATGTAGTTAAGGTCTTCTACAATTCTGTCAAGATAGGCTTGAAGTTCGTCAGCAATTTGGGGGAAAATTTGTTGAAGTACATACACATTATGAGATGTATCTGCAAGCAACTCTGAACGGGCAGAACTGTGTGATAAACGAATGAAAGCTGTATTTGGATTGTCTGCTTCGGCTTGTTGACGCAGTTCCGCTCTAACTTCTGGTGATGTTGTTTCACCTGCGGCATTGTGTGCAAAGGAGCGCATACCAAGGATGACAAGTTCTGGCTGAACTAAGTCCAATACATCCCAGTTTACATAATGCAGTGTTCCGCCGCGAATAACAAAATCTTGGTTTTCAAACCATGAAACTTCTGTGGGAAGTGTAGCTGTTGCAGGAAGAATTAAGGTTTCTATGCCTGTTTTCTCCCATCCTACAGTGTATAGAATATCAAGAATACTCCAGTCAAAAATCGCTACAGATGTAGGCATTTGCATTAGGCTGACTTGATGTGGATTTCTTTCTGCATCATGGTAAGTGACTGTCACCATTTGCGGTATGATTGCACCAGCTTCGTCAGCTTCGGCTTCTTCAACGTCAATCACCTCTGGAAGTGTTACAGGTGTAGCATCTTCTACTATCACTGCCTCTGGCACTTGAGCGGCAGGAACAGTATCTTCTCCACAAGCTGTCACGGCAAACAGCATACCTACTGCAAGTAAACCACTCATAAGAAACTTCTTCATTTTAATATCCTCCTACAGGAAAAAATTTTTTTTATAATCAAGGGGTTCATAAACCCTCGGATTAACAAGTTATTGATTATGGTCAAAAAACAAGCATACACGTTTTCCATCATGGTCAATGATGTGAAAATCATGGTCAAAAGTTGGGTTTAGCACTTCTTTTGTAATCATTTTATCAGGATAACCTTCACTTAATATTTTGCCGTCTTTCATGGCAACAATATGCCCTGCATAAGCAGATGCAAAGTTTATGTCGTGTAAAACCACTACAATAGTCTTATCAAGTTCTGTCACAAGTTTTTTGACAATTTTCATCATTTCAACTGAATACTTGATGTCAAGGTTATTCAAAGGTTCGTCCAGGAAAATATATGGCGTATCCTGTGCCAAAATCATTGCAATAAATGCCCTTTGACGTTGCCCCCCTGATAATTGGTCTAGAAATCTGTCACGTAAATCGCCTATCATCATGTAATCTAAAGCTTCATTTACCTTTTGTTTATCAATATCCTTTAAACGCCCGCCACAATGGGGGAATCGACCAAATTCCACAAGGTCATTCACCGTGATACGAATGCTTATTTGTTGGATTTGCTTTAAAAAAGCAATTTTTTTTGCAACTTCGCTGGTTTTTATTTTGCGTACATCTACACCATCCAGCAAAACTTGCCCCGACATGGTTTGCACCACATTTGACATTGCGCCAAGCAAGGTAGATTTTCCTGCGCCATTTGCACCAACCAATGCGGTGACTGTTTTTTCGCGCACGGTCAAACTAACATCATCAAGGGTTTTAACATGCCCGCCTTTGACATAGGACTGGCTTATATTTTTTACTTCAATCATATGCGATTCTCCTTTAAAATCAGATAAAACACATACGTGCAACCGACTAAGTTAATAATTGTGGTCAAAGGAATAGCGACCTGTAAGGTTGTGCCTATAAACGGAATGGGGATTCCGCCTGAGAGGAGTTGCTCTGCGGCAGAGCCTAGCACAAGTGTAATGATTCCAACTGCCGCAGAACATATGAAAAGGGGGAGGTGTCGATGTGTTTTAATGAGTTCCCTTGCGGCATTTACAACCAGTAAACCCAAAAATGTAAGAGAACCAATCATTGCCGTGGAAACACTCATGCCAATAGAAACAAGAATCAGTGTATAAGTCATTTGACGTTGATAGTTGACACCTAGGCTTGTTGCTTGTTCTGCACCTAGGCTCATAACGTCATATGTCCTGTGGTTTATGAGTAATAACACTACAACAATGATAATAATTGGCACGGCTACTCGAATCACATCTGTATTCATGTTCATTACAGTAACCGCCGTTGCAGCTTGCACTTGGTAGAAATCATAATGGCTCATTAGTGCTTGTATATACCGCGCACCATTGCTGACTATACCAGACAGCACAAGTCCAAACATGAGCAAAAATATAATATTATTCTTGCTTCTGCGTAAAATTGAACCAAACATCAACAAAGAGATTGCAACCATTGCCCCAGATGTTACAAAAAAGTTGTAAATCGGGCTTTGAAAGAAGGGAGTAAATGTACCGAATGCAAAAACCAGAAGGGTTTGTGTGCCTATAAACACCGAGTCAAAACCAATCATTGACGGGGTTAGGATTCTGCTTTGGGTGATTGTTTGAAAAGAAAGGCTGACTAAGGCAATGATGACACTGGCAGACACCATGCCAACCACCGCGGGAATTGTCCTACCCATAATACGTTCAAAGGCTAAGGGGGTCATGGGAATATTCAACCGCCAAGCATTAAAATACGTACGGGAAAAAATGTATAGGGTAATCGACCCAACCATAAGAACTGCAAGGACGACAAAGACAATAATCATGCGCCTGTTAAGCTGTTTTCGATTGACGGACTCTGCCACTTGACATCCCCCTTATCAGATAGACCATAAAAATAGCACCGCCTAAAAGGCTGACTGTAACACTCACATTCATTTCAAAAGGCCATATGATTAAGCGGCTAAGAATGTCACAAAACAGAACAAAGACTGCACCAAACATCATCAGATCAATCACAGATTTTTTAAGATTATCGCCATATATCGTAGTTGCCATATTGGGAATAATAAGCCCAACAAAGGGGAGTGGGCCAACAGAAACAAACACTGCTGCACTAATAAGCGAAATAATACAAAGCCCCAAAAACACCACACGGTCATAGTGAACGCCTAAGTTTTTAGCAAAATCTGCACCAAGCCCAATAATGCTAAACTTTGTGGCATAAAAAACCACAAAAATCAAAGGAATGGTTACAATATAAATCATTTCAAAATGCCCAAGCCGTGCAAAGCTTGCCAAGTTGAAGGCATTAAGCATTTGAATTGCCTCGTGGTGAAAGGCTATGGCAGAGCTTACGGCGGCAATCATTCCACCATACATCATGCCCAAAAGAGGTATATAAACGACCTCACGGATTTTTAGTTTGTTAATAATCATTACAAATATAATGGTGGCAACCAGCGCAAAGACAAAGGCAAGTGCCGTTTGTACAACACCAGCGGGAATGACCAGCCGCCCAATCGTAATGGCTACATTTGTAGGCAAGTAGATAAATGCCAAAAGTAAACCCAGTGCGGCGGCATCTGTCGCACCACTTGTGCCTGGAGACATAAATTTATTACGGCTGATGGCTTGCATAATCAGCCCACCAACACTTAACCCTGCGGCAGACAGTACAATAGCTGCCGTGCGCGGAACGCGACTATGCCAAAACACCAGCCATGCATTTTCATCCCCTGCACGAAGGGTTGCCAAGTTCATGTCGGCAAAAGAGCCTATCATGATAGAAGCAATCACAAGCCCGATGAAAAGTACACTCATGATAATACGTTTCCATATCATAAAAATCATCCAATCAAGGTTAGTCTTAACTAACTATTTACATGTTAGCTGAAACTAACCTTTTTGTCAAGACTTTTTTTACACGAATATTATTTAGCCTTCTGCAAAACCTAAAATCATATATCTATGTTATATGTTAAAGGATGAGCTGATTTATGAATAACCCATTAAAACTCAATCGGTTCAAATTTCTACTGCCTTATTTTTTGCTTGCTTTAGCAATTATAGTCGCTTATAGAGTTTCAGGCGGGCTTCACTTTTTTAATCAAATATGGATTGTGGCATCTCCATTTTTCTATGGTTTTTTACTTGCATATATCCTCAATATGCCATGCAGCAGTATACGTAGACAGCTTGCAAGGTCAAAAAATAAGTTTATCTTCAAAGGGCAGAAGTTATTAAGTGTTCTTATCACATTATTGATTTTGGTTTTGATTATTGTTGTATCGCTCATCTTAATTATTCCCGCTATCACGAAAAGCATATCACTTTTTATTGATAGCATTCCTGATTATTGGGAAAGTGTAGTGGGCTATATTCACTACATCAATAACTTGAGACTTTTTAGATGGAATATTAGTGAAGAAAAAATATTTGAGCAATTGGGAAATATGTTTGGAGATTTCAGCATAGAAAACCTTTTACGACCCATAATGAATGCTGGGACAGCAGCCATTGGCGGACTTGTAGCCTTCATTTCAGCAATATATATCTTGCTTGAAAAGGATAGGCTAATTGCACTTATCCATAGGTTATTCAGGGTATTTGCATCTGAAAAAGCCAGTTTTTTAGCCACGGAAGTTTGTGTTCGGCTAAATAAATACTTTAGGCAGTATATACGCACCCAAACCATTGACGGAATCATTGTTAGTATACTCACCATCATACTGCTATTTATCCTGCGTTCACCGTATGCTTTGGTCTTGGGCATTATACTGTTTGTATTAAATTATATACCATATGTAGGGTCAATTCTTGGTACGGTCATTGCCATCATCCTAGTCACTTTTACCCAAGGTATCACAAAGGGAGCTATATCAGCAGTTTCGCTGTTAATCATTCAATTACTTGACGCAAACTTTATTCAACCTAAACTAATGAGTGAATCTTTTAAAATCAGTCCTTATCTTGTCATTGTTAGCATAACAGTAGGCGGAGCTATTGCAGGCACTTTAGGTATGATTGTGGCTATCCCTATTGTTGCTGTTTTGAAAGACATTTTCGACAGTGTTGTTGACCATTATGAATACAAGAAATTTGGAAAAGTGGAGCGCGAGCATGGTTTTAACAAGAAAACCCCCTGATATCCCATTTGCTTTTTAGGATATTCAGGGGGTTTTGTGGTTTTTTGACGAGAAAGTCAAAACAATGTTTGCTTCTTTTGTAAGACAATGTTATAATATTTAGGCACGTAGCGACCATGTGGTTCTAGAAGCCCACATGGCGAATGCAAGGTAGCAGAGTACGTCACCTACACATCCACGGAATTTCACCGCCACTACGCGGTAAGTTTATCATTATTTTGCTTTCATTTCAATGGGGGCAAGGTTTTGATATGG
>Ga0123352_10000924_pt1 | contig 37535 bp, 36 predicted proteins | sample TergutLab28metaG_FD_89700 | JGI IMG/M metagenome (GOLD analysis project Ga0123352, IMG submission 89700) | Labiotermes labralis P1 segment gut microbial communities from Petit-Saut dam, French Guiana - Lab288 P1 | ecosystem: Host-associated > Arthropoda: Insects > Digestive system > Gut ... | reverse complement strand
GGGGGTAAAGGCGGCCGGTGCGTAAGGCTGACAACCTACCACCATCCTGTGCCGTTGTCATGAAATCTGGGAACCTTAACTTCCTGGAACCCTCTGGGCCACTCCAGGCCTGTAATGGGACTGCTTTACCTTTTTACTCTTAGTACTTGTGTTTATATTTTGTAATAAATTGGTGTCTGTTGTTAGTACTTGTGTAGCGTACGTTATAATATATTGGTGTCTGCTGTTAGTACTTGTGCAACGTACGTTGTAATGTATTGTTATCTACTGTTAAAAACTGACCTCTTTAATTGTATTATATTTAGTGTGCTGAAGTCCAAGTCAGCATTACATTTGCCAGTTTAGAGTCACTTTATTGTAAACCTAACCCTTTGGCCATGCTGGGGTCTGAATTCCAATTGCTGCCCAGGGTGGAAAAATTTTAAATTTAGTGTACTGTAAAATGCAGTAATGTTGTTTGATGGACAGAGGCCAGTGACATGTGAGGCACTGATGGTCAATGCAGTGCACAAAGGTTGGGGTTGAAGGATTAGTGTTTTGGTTGAAATGGGACATGCACAACAGAAGTGCATATCCTAACACTTATGTGACAGAAGGGAATGTGTTGACATCTGATATTAATATTTCAAAATGCACATATGGTGATTTGGAAGACAGAATTGATATATCTGTTGCTAATGAAATATTTGTTCATTTTACTTCTTGTATTATGCAGGTGATGGCAGTTGATGGGGGTAAACCTCCTAGAAGTGCGTCAGCCAGTGTGGTCATCACTGTTCAGGATGTGAATGACAATGACCCAGTATTTGAGCCAAAGCTGTATGATGCTGTAGTTTCAGAAGATGATCCTCCGGGCACTCCAGTTGCGAGTGTTACAGCCACTGACAGAGATGAGAACCCAAGGTAACTGGTAACATCTTGTTTGTACATCACTCATTAATGGAGTTTATTCTTCTGTAGCTAGAGCATTTACCTTAATGCAAAATGAGGATTTTTTCCTTATTGTTTGTCTGAAAAATTGGAGATTGTCCTTAAAATTGCATACAAAATTACATACTTTCTCTGTAAATATTTTTCTGAAAATCAGAGGTGGTGGGGGTGGACGTCCTTATGTTCAGGTGAATGTGCTAAATTAATCTTTATCACTTAAAGATTTTGCGAACCTTATAGGTGATTAAAATGCTGTCATAAATAGCTGGTGGGAAATTAAATGATATCCGAAGTAAAGTGAAATATGAAAACATTGCCAGAATCAGCGCAACCTCCCAGGTGTTGCTTCAGTGTTGATTTCACAACAATGAGGAAGTGGAGTGGCTGTTAGTGAATGGCTGTGATTGCAAGAGCCTGATTTTCACAGCAACAGTATTTTTAAACTCTTGTCAAGTTGAAATAAATGCATACGTGCACTTAGGGATTATGTTGAAATATAATACAACTTCATTGGAATAAGTGACATACGTCAACATTGCAGTGGCTTGTCATTTCATTAATAATGTAGGGAGTCTTACTTATTAGTGATCTTTCATAGGTTGCACTATGAATTAACTGGTGGCAATGTGCGTGGAAGATTTGCAATCACATCACAGAATGGGCGTGGCCTTGTAACAATTGCTCAGCCTCTAGACTACAAGCAGGAGAAGCGTTTTGTTCTGACAGTCACGGCTTCAGACTCTGGAGGTCGTCATGACACAGCTACCTTGTATGTGAATGTGTCAGATGCCAATAACTTTGCACCAGTGTTTGAGTCTGCTCCATATTCAGCGTCTGTCTTTGAAGATGCACCGGTATGTACATAGTAGCAATATTAAGCTATATGTTATTGTAGGGAATTGACAGGGTGCCACATAAGATCTATACAAGCAGTTCTTATTTACCACTGCCCTGAACAGTGGTTAGGTATATATTGTGTTGAGACATCCTGTGTGTCTTGTTCTGTTCTGTAATCAAAGCTCATGATGTAGTAGTTCCTTGTTTCGCATACAGGGCCTAAGGCCAGAGGTTAGAGGTTGGCTACATGAGGTGAACTTTATTCTGCAAACTTTAGCATTGCTGTATTTCACAGACCACAGGATACACCAAAATTTTGAAAGGCAGATGTAGGGGGAACATTATTTATTCAATTTTGAAGCAACTTTGGAACATAAGACACTGAGTAATTACATGTAGTGTTTTGGAAGGAAAATTGCATCTTGTGGTCTACAGAATTTGATACTTTTTGTGTTGTCTTATGGGTAGAACCCTGTTAAGAAATAAGAGTAAAATACAACTTTTTCATTGTTAACAGACTGGTTTCTGATGTAGGGGGTAGTGACTGTTGTGATTTGTGTGACTGGTTGAAGCCAGTTGATATTGCATGCAAGGCTGCTGTATGGAAGACACAGTCTGAAGATTGCTGTCTACTAGGATGCAGCACACTGTCACTGGGCAAGCACATCCTGATATTATCAAACCATCATTGTGCCTTCACATTCAAGATCAAGAAGTCTTCTCAGACTTCTTGATCATGAATGTGGAGGTACATTGATCCTTTGATTTCTCAGGCATTGCTCACCCAACAAAAGAGCACTATGCTCCAAGAGGCTGGAATCTTCAGCAACACTGCTGTGAGAACCTGTAATCCCACAAGACACAGTATGCTATTATGCAAGGTATTATTTTCTTAAATAACTCTTTCAGGTTGGCACTACTGTCCTGGTTGTTGCAGCATCTGATGGTGATGTTGGTCAGAATGCTCAAATTACATATTCTCTTGGCACACATGATTCATCGACAACACCTGAATTTACCATTAATCCGCAGACAGGTGCTATCATTACCACAAAACGTCTTGACCGAGAAATGGTTGCTGGTTACTTGTTAACTGTGACTGCTCGAGATGGCGGCACTCCTTCATTGTCAGATACAACAGATGTAGAGATAACCGTGTCAGATGTCAATGATAATGCCCCAGAGTTTCGTAAGCCTTCATATACGGGATCAGTTCCTGAAGATGCTTTGGTTGGCACTAGTGTTGTTCAAATATCTGCTCTTGATGCTGATATGAGTCTCAATGGAAGAATTCGTTATGCATTGGGTACTGAAAATTCTGGTGATGGAAGCTTTGTTGTGGATCCAACATCTGGGATTATAAGGACGGCAAAAATATTGGATCGTGAAAGTGTAGGTGTATACGATCTAATAGTGTATGCAATCGATAGAGGGTCACCCAGTTTAAGTGGCTCAGTTGAAGTTAAAATAAGAGTCGATGATGTGAATGATTCACCGCCAGTATTTGACAGTGATAAAATTGTAATGTACATTGCGGAGAATTCACCAGTTGGATCAACAGTTGGGGAAATTCATGCACGTGATCCTGATGAAGGAATGAATGCTCTAGTGCAGTATTCCATTATAGGTGAGTCTTATTACTAGAACCATGGTGTAGGCCCAAATGGCAGAGAGCTCCCTATGCTTTCTTACCATTTCATTCTAGTAAGTTCAGCTACAGCCAATAAGAATGTAGAAGAAAAAAAGTGTGTGCAGTAGGCAACATGAGATGAGGTTTTCCTTCAGTGGTTTAATGTATTTTATGCTTACAAAAGCATTTACATTTTGTTAAAAATAAACCGTCATGCCTTGCATGCTCTTTGCAATTATTTTCATTCAGTATATATATGTTTTACTTTGAAAATGGATTTGATGTACGTACATGATTCTGATGATTGTGACAGTTGTATTGTTCCCAGTTATTCATGAGCATTGAGACTGTCCCATGTGCATTATTTTGGAGTAATGTGAGTTTCTTGCACCACCTACAAAATCGTATTGCCTCATCTCTAGTTTTGTTGTGAATTTTATGCTTCTGTATTGCATTTCTTCTTATTTTATTTTACTGAACTTCAGTGTTGTAAGGCAAGACCATTCAAGTACACATGTTTTGGTCCATCTGGACTCATCAGAAATCAGACTTACACAGGGTTTGGTGGAATTAATAGAGTGTACATTAATTATTGTACATTGGTTTATGTTTTGTAAACATGTGTTAAAACCTTTGGAAGGAGTATTTATTTAACATGTTTTCTATTCTGATTTGACATTCATTACTACTGTAATAGCAAATTGTTCGGTGCACTCTGTGTTAAAAGATTTGCTTTGTTTGGAATCTCCTTATAATACAATAAAGTTTTCAGTAGTTACCGATAGCAGTCATCATGTCTTGTAGCCTGAGTTACCTGAATTCCTATTTTAGAAGGCTGCAATACAAGAAATGTGTAACACAACATAATCCCCTGCTTAATGCATTACTATAAATGTTATTAAATCCACTGCAACTTGTGAAAATGATCTGTGATGATGGTACAAAGGGGCTGAAGGCTGGGACCTGTCATGTCAATAGCAACAATAAAGGAATGCTGTAACCAATAGCACATTCATATTTGGGTGGTCTTTATTTACAGCATTTTAACTGAGGTACAAAGTAAATTATGAATCAGTTGATAAGATCACTTAACTTCATTGTGCAGGTGGAGATGACAGCAACAGTTTCTCTCTGGTAACTCGACCGGGAAGTGATAAAGCTGAACTTGTAACCATGGTGGAACTTGACTATGAATCGTCTCACAAGAAATATGATCTTGTAGTAAGAGCAGCTTCTCCTCCGCTTAGAACTGACGCCCACGTGGAGATTCTAGTGACAGATGTGAATGACAATGCTCCATTACTACGTGACTTTCAGGTAACACAGCTGCTGAGGTATATTCAATTGATAATGGGAGCTGGTGTAGATCGGTCAGTGCAGTGATTAGGCTGTGGGCTGGATGATTCAGATTTCGATTCCTGGCATGAGCAAGAGATTTTTCCCTTCACCAAAATGTCCAGAATGGCTGTGGGGCCTTCCCACCCTCCTGCTTGCTGGGTACTGGTGGTTCTTTACCAGGAGTAAAGCAGCTGGTGTGTGAAGTTGACCACTGCCCTCCAGCTAGTGCCAAGGGTGAGAATAAGTTTAGCTGTACCCCCACTGTCTGTACATGACTGCATGGTGTGGACCGCACACATCCCTTACATTAAGTCTTATGGTTTGCATTGTATGCTCCTTACATTAAAAATCTAATGTTCCATATAATTTATATTGTCAGTTCATAATACTTTTTTTTTTAATTCTTCATTCTTTTCTCCATCTTTTGCTCGTTATAGAAGTTTTGGGACAACCTACGGTCCCATCTTCAAGGGTAAAGAAATCCAAAAATAGAACAGGGCATGACTGAAGTTAACTGACACCATCTTTTTTGGGGGGGGAGGGACTTTGTCCACTCTAATTTTTTAAAGAAGCTCAATGTTTCATAAGGCAGGTTTGTTTCTGTCTTCAGGTAAAGAAGCACCTAACCTAATGGACCTCTATGATCGAGCTATTCTCAGTCACTAGTGACCATAGAAACAGTAAACTTATTACAGTATGTACCTGAGAACAGATCCAGTCCAAGGGTAGGAAAAGGAAAATGGCTTGAGAAAATTTAACTACAAGACCCAAAAATAACACTTAAACCAATCCACAAACTAAAAACCATATAAAGAATCATGAACTGGACTGATCAGACCACAGACACAACACAAAAATCCAGAACACATGCCTTTAAAATTCTTAACACTGTAGTTATTCATGGGTTCAAGTAGTTTATGCACCAGGAAGTGTGAATGCATTAAACAGTGTGGTCCGAAAGTTTTAGGACTGATTTTTTTAAAAATCAAAGACACATGAAGAAGACACATATACTTTTTTTTTTAATTCAAAATAAGCTCCATTGGCACATATACAGGCTTTTGCACAATCCTAAAGTTTCTGAAAAGCTGCCAAAAATTCCTATTTTTGGACCTTCTTTAATTCATCAGGTACAGCTTCTTGGATCTCAGCAACGTCCACAGTGTGAAGTCCTTTTAACTTCATTTTCAACTTGGGGAAGAGAAAATAGTCCAGCGGAGATAAATCTGGAGAATACAGGGGTGATAAAAGGTTGTAACATTTTTTTGGGAAAAAAATTGGCAAGCACTTGTAGCTTTGTGGGCGGGCGCATTATCATGAAACAAGAAAAAATCTCAAGAGCAGAATGCGGCTGGTAGAACCCATTGAATGCACTTCAGGAGGTGATCCATTACTCCTTTATAAAATTCTGCATTTACTGTTTTTCCCACTGGTACGAATTCTTTGTGCACTATGCCTTGAGAGTTGAAAAAATTATCAACATGATGTTGATGTGGGACCTATGAATTTCAGTTTCTTCAGCCAAGGGAACGTCTCACCAACCCGTTCAGAACTCTGTCATTTTGTTTTGGGGTCAGAGGCAAAACACCAGGTCTCATCTTCCATACTAATTTTGTTAACAAAAAATTTTGTCTGCATCGGCCATCACGATAATGTCTTGGCAAGACGTGACTCGATCTTCCCTTTGCTCAGCTGTCAAGGAGTGTGCAACAAAACATGCACACAACCTTCCCTTTCCCAAATCCTCTTTGAGAATCCAAAGAACTACAGTCTTGGGGATGTTCAAAGATTCTTCTATCATTCTTGATGCTATTTGACGGTCATTTTTGACCAAATCAGCAACAGCAACAATATTTATTGCAGGTTGAGTTGATTTTGGAAGGCCACCTCTCTCATCATCTTCTACCAGCTCTCGTCCGTCTCGAAATCGAGAATACGACCTAAAAACTTTTGATCAGTTCAGAGCCTCTTTTCCATAAAACTTTTGCACCAAAACTAGTGTTTCTGTTGCAGATAGACCAGCTTTGAAACAAAATTTTATGGCAACTGTTCATTTCCGCCACCACGATGTATAAAGAAAACTAACTGTACAAGACAAGTTATAACTCGTACACTGTTGAAGAAAAACGAATGAAACTCAGTGTGTGAACAGATGTTGATTGCTAGTACTTAGTGGGTTGGCCAATAGATAAATCTATTTCTGTTATTAAAAAAAAACAGTCCTAAAACTTATGGATTGTACTGTATATTTAGTCTGTGTGGGTTGTAATGGCATGGCAGCACATCTGACCAGAAATGACTGTGAAAGGTTTTAAGAAGTGCTGTATATGCAATGTAGTGGATGGACCTGATGAAGATATGTTGTGGAATGTTAGCAGTGAGTGTGAGGAAGATGAAGGCATTGACTGTGAAGATGGAGACAGTGACAGTAACTGGTAACGGTGGATAGAATCTGACATGCTCTGTGTACTAAGTGTTTGCAGTTAATGGTAAATTATTTTTTCTTAGCAGATGTATTATTTTCAGGGGAGGGTTGTATTAGATTTGGATAAATATGTTTTCCCATGACAGACATGTTTCATGTGTGCAGGGAGGGGGGGGGGGGGAAAATTGGTTTAGAATATTTGGGAAATTGGGTAAATTTGGTAATTTTCTGCAGCTCATTTTTAAAAAGCTTTGCTTTTTTGTTTTTTGTGGTGTGTTGTGGGGGGGGAGGTGTGTGGTTGGGGGGGGTGGGGGGGGGGGGGGGGCAACTTAGATTAGAGTCATTGTGCATATGGGTAAATATGGTAATTCTCTGCAGCTCATATTTACAAAGGCTTGCTCTTTTGGTTATCAGGCAGCACTTAACAGAGATGTGCTTTCACATTGATTCATGTTTTGACAGTTTGGACCACAGACTCCCTTTGGCAAACTTTTAACTTTATTCCAGTGTCTGTAAAATACGTGGTCGGACAATAAAGTTCACGAACTCATCGCGGTAAAAGTGCTACATACCTCATTGCTGAATGCCACTGTGATCGCCTTCGAAGTACTCCCCTTGGGAAGCTATGCACTGAGGCCAGCGCCTAGTCCACCCTTCAAAACAATTTTGGAACTGATTTTGTGGAATGGCCTTCAGAGCTGCCATTGTATTACTCCTGATGTCATCAATGTCATCAAAATGGCTTCCTTTCAATATTTCCTTTATCTTTGGGAACAGAATAAAGTCACTGGGGGCTAGATCCGGTGAATAGGAAGGGTGTTCCAACACAGTTATTTGTTTAGTAGCTAAAAACACCCTCACAGACAGTGCCATGTGAGCAGGTGCATTGTCGTGATGCAAGATCCATGAGTTGTTGGCAAAAAGTTCAGGTCATTTTTGTCTAAATTTTTCACGCATCCTTTCCAGTATTTCCAAATAATAAACTTGGTTGACTGTCCAATTGGTACAAATTCATAATGAACAATCCCTGTAATATGAAAAAAAGTCAGCAACATTGTTTTGACTCTTGATTTAAACCAACGGAATTTTTTTTGGTCGTGGAGAATTTGCAGTCTTCCATTGTGCACTTTGCCGCTTCATTTCAGGGTTGTATTGGTAGACCCATGTTTCATCACCTGTGATGACATGGTCCAAAATGTCATCTAGCCTCTCCAAAAGATCTTGGCAAATTGTGACTCTTCTTTGCTTTTGTTCTTCAGTGAGCTCCTGTGGGACCATTTTTGCACACACCTTCCTCATGTCAAGATCTTCAGTTAAGATTTTCCTAACTGTTTCTGTGTCGATGTTCACTTGCTCTGCTGTGCTTCTGACAGTCAGCCAACGATTTTCACGCACAATTTGACAAATTTTTGCTATGTTTTCTTCAGTTCTGCTTGTTGCTGGCCGTTCTGATCTCACTTCGTCAGTGACACTTTCTCTTCCATCAGAAAAACGTTTCACCCACTTGTAAACTGCTGTTTTCTTCATAGCATTATCCCCATAAACTTGCATTAACATCTCTCTGATTTCGTTTCCACTCTTTCCAAGGTTAACAAGAAATTTAATGTTAGTTTGCTGCTCTAATTCAAGCTCCGACAATCTTGTGGCAGCACACCAAAACATACACAGACAGTAATAGATGACACTCAGAAAGAGACTGCCATAGATCAACAACAGCACAGCTGTGAAACGCTGATATGTCAATGTCATCAAACCATACCAAGGCTTATGTCCAGTGCTGCCACAGCAAGCACATGGTGGTGAGTTCGCGAACTCAATTGTCTGACCACATATGATATGAGAGTGTCTTTGTTCCAGTAGAGACCAACAGAATCATCTGGCTGTCACAACAGTTTGTATCTGCACCAAGCAGATTGGCATATCTGGCACTTATTCAATGCAAATGTCACTTACTGACAGGATATTTTTATGCGTTTTTTTTTAATTTATTTGGTTTGTGACTAGTGTGTATTAGACATTGTGTCTCTTATAGGTGACATTCAATAACTTCCGAGACTGTTTTCCTTCTGGATCAATTGGACATATTCCTGCTTTTGATGCTGATGTGTCGGATCAGTTGTACTACAGGATACTGTCAGGCAATAATGCCAACCTTGTTCATCTGAATTCAAGTTCAGGAGAAATAACACTGTCACCTCAACTGAATACAAATGTTCCAAAGCTGGCAACCATGGAAGTATCTGTTACAGGTAGGACATGGTTTCAGGATTGTGTGTTCTTCTTCTGATATTAATGTTAGCATTCAGAATTTGGCTATATTGAAAGAAGTGTAGCTGCTAAGAATTCAGACCATGACATTCAGCTGTGAGATTAAAATTAGGGTATGGTTAGGTTAGGTTAGGTTACGTTACGTTAGCTGTGGCGTCTAGCACAGACATTTGTAATTAAGTAAAACTTCACAGTATTTTCATTGAATAAATAATTCCATGTTAAGTGATAATTGGATGAAAGTTTGCAGGCTTTTGTGTTGGTTCATTGTCAGTGTGTGGCACCCTAGAGGTGCTGTGTCTTGAAGGAGAAACAGGCTACACATAATACATTTAATACACTTGGTTATAGATTTATATTATGTCCTATGGTTTTTTTTAGATGGTATAAATGAAGTGAAGGCATTAATGCAGTTGACAGTTCGTTTGATCACAGAGGAGATGCTATTCAACTCCATAACTGTTCGTCTGGATGACATGACTGAGGAGGCTTTTCTTTCTCCGCTTCTCACATTTTTTGTTGAAGGCTTGGCAGCAATTATACCTTGTCCAAAGGAGAATATTTTTGTGTTCAGCATACAGGTGAGCAGTACTTCATTGTTGTTATGATGATGTCATTAAAAATGTCTAGTAGTTGGTGCACATCTTCAAAGCTGAATCTGGTCCTCTGTGTGGGAGGAAGGGAGTGTGTGTCACATTATTTTGAGGGCTTGAGCTATGAAAGTGCTTCCATCTAGCGACCAATGTCTGAACTCTAAGTGAATAAAGAGGCATCTCACTATGTGAAGTTATTTGGTGGCAATAAAATAAGGAACCTTACTTTCTGACTTCCTCTCGTAAAATTAAGGTGATGCTCAGTGCCAATGAATCGTAGCAATATTAAACAAAAGTCTCTACCATTTCAAGAAAATACATGACCTTGCAGTAGCATTTAAGTGTTAGGATACCTTATCTAACTCACAGAAGTGATCAGAATATAAAATGTCACTTCTGCAATAAAAATTGTATTATCAGTAGAAGTTTTGGTAAACAAAAGTTAATGAGAAGGGACATAGGATTGATCATAAGTGATATGTTGGTGTTATGTAATGGGCATTACAAGGCTGGATTATTAAAGCAGTACAGTTATCAGACCAAAATATTATACAGTAGAGCCTTTGTGTTCCATTAATTAGGACCAGTAGCACCATTATGTACGTTGGAATCATACACCTCTGCATCCACTGTCCATGTAAAATACCTGTAAGTAAAATACCAGTAATAGGATTAAGAAATAACCTCATAAGGCATACACAGCTTGAAACTTTGTTTTTAATAACATTCATACACTTTTTGGAAACATAAAATATGTGAAGTGATTGGAGGGGAATCTCATGCCATAAACCAGGGTGTTTGGTCATCCTGATGAGAAATTAGAAGGTGAAGGAAATTGAGGAGGTATTTTTGCAGCAGCACAGTTTATAGTACAGAACAGTACTGGTACCTTGCAGTTATGGGACATGACAGCAATGAATCCCACTCAGTTCGACACAGAGTGATGATGAGCTGTGACAGGAGGGTTGGAGGGGAGGGGGGGGGGTGAAGCTGACTGTCCAAGCACATGGCCAGAACTAGTCATGAAAGTTAGAACCAGTGGTATTAAAGTGGGTGATAGTGATTGGTTCATAAACATCAAGACTCTGTGGCATCCACACAGTTGGACATGTCCCAAAGAATTGGCTGTGAAATATTGAGTGTGAAGAGGAACATAATATTAAATGCAATACTGGAATATACAGCATTGGGTGAGAGATGTTCTACATACCAACAAAACTGTGGGAGAGACTAGGTACTTCTATAGGGCATAAGGACTTTTAGCTGAGCAAGGTGCTTCACAGTGGTGAGATTATAGTGCCTAATTGTTCTTAATTGTTGCAGGTTTATATGGGGTAGCCACTGAGCCTACAATGACATTTATCAATCACTGAAGGCTCACTGTTACTTTGTTATAAATAGTTGGAACTGGTACCTTCTTTTTGAATTACACTGTACATTCATTCAGTCTTGGAACTGTGATTTGCAGTTAACCAGGCATCAGAGTTTCTACTGTATCTGACATTTAATTTCTGAGACATATAGGTGTCATGTAATTTGTAGTGAAACTCTCTTAAGACATTTTTGTAAAATCCAAAGAAATCTTACTAATGAAGGAGGAAACTTCTTGAAAGGATATGATTGAAAAGTTATATTTTTTATTTCATTTTTTGAGAACTTGTGTATGTATGTTGAATTTGTGTAATTTACAGTAGTCTTAACACATTCTCACCTGTATTTGTCTGTCCAGCGCTTTGTCAGTAACTGTTCTCACAGGAATGGCTAGTTCTTTAGTGATTTTGGTGTGAGGAATATTTAGAGCACCATCAACTTTGTTTGTTGTGTTCAGATGTTCAGATATTGAGAGTAGCATGCTTGCATGTTCTTCATGTGGCCATGTTCAAACAGGTGTTTTATAAAATCACTGAGAAAATTTAATGACAAGGTTAATTCAACTTTAAACTCAAATCATTGCAACTCTCAGTCCACTGTTAGCACTGAAGTGAAACCATCACCACAAGTTCTGGATTAAAAACTAACCTGCTTTGTCACATAATTTTCCCCACACCTTATTGGATGCGTCCATAGAGTTCGATATTCTATGTTTCCAGCAACTGGTATTAAACACAGATTTTGATAACATTTTGCTAGTGTGCCACAGGTAATTTATGAGCAAAGTAGCCATGATATTGTGTGTTCAGCAAGTATTTGGTCTACAGGACAAAAACCTGTACACGTGTACAATGTGAAGTGAACAAAAACATATGAATATAAAAATTCTGTGCACAAAATACTCCAAGTTATTGAAATTAAAGTATAATACAGTTTCAGTTGCAATGTTCGCTGTTACAGGACAATGTAAATCAGTCTTTTGCAACATCTGTGAGAGAAAGTGTAACAGGCTGGAATGGAGTGGGAGTTCGACAACACTACTAGTGGCTGTAAGAACTTCTCATTGTCTGCAATCAGAGGTCACTCTAAGCTAGGATCGCAGTGCTTGTAGAAAAGTCTGTAATTGACAGGGGCTTGGCTGATTGCAAATGGGAGTGCCTCAGGCATTTTGTTTGCCACATGGCTGTCTGCTTCAAGTTTTCACACCCATAGTATCATTCATACACAATACATGTAGAATGCAACTTGCTGCAATTAATTTTCAGTTGGCAGCACTGCATTATTGCCTGGGACTTGTCCTTCAACAGTACACTGTCCTGTTGGCATTATGTGAGGAAACAGACATTCCAGACATGTATGTTGCTAATGTCAAAATGACTGCTGTAGCAACTGTGGTGGTGGAAGAGTGGGAGAGGGCCAATATTGGGGACCAAATGATTGTAGTCTCTGTGTGTGGTGTGAAAGGTGTACAAAATGCACATGCCATGAGGTTGCATCATTCTATTGTGTGAAACTTGTGCTGAATTAACTTTGGAGATTAACCAATATGAACTGACAGTGTCATGTCAACAGTGTATGATGGGAACACACTGAAAGAATGGAGAGTTGGGGAAATTGTTTAAGATTTTGTTAAGGAAATTTGTGTCACGAACTTTTAGTTCTTCATAGGTGGGAAATTTTCTCACTTCTGGATGTATTAAAAGAACAACAACATGTCTGTTTATCGAGTGAGAGAGAGTTTTGGTGCCTTTTAATTGTGATGTTTTTGGTGGGAAAACATTTTTTACTGAGGGCACCTTGAGCAAGTTTCGCTGTATTTTTTTCAGAATGTTGTGTCAGAGGTTGTGAATCAGTATGACATATTCATTAGTTTCTGTAGTCTGGGGTTATGTGCCTGGCATCATATTGACATGCTTATTATGTTCTGAAGTTTAAAGTCTTCCAGGATGTGGTACTTTTCAGTTGCTGATGTTTTGTATAAGTGTCATAGTGCCTTAATCTTCAGGATCCAGCAGTCTGCAGAAGGTCATCATATCCCAGAAGACATGAATCTGCAACAACACCAATATGAGAACTTCCAGTCATGCATGATCATTTTGTTATTGTAGGATGACACTGATGTCAATGCCAAGATCCTGAATGTGAGTTTCTCTGCTCGAAGGCCAGATTTGAATGGAGAAGAATTTTATTCTCCACAGTTTCTACAAGAGAGGGTATACCTTAACAGAGCAATTCTAGCAAGGCTGTCAACTGTGCAGGTAAATTGATCCTTACTTTGATTTGTTTTCTTTATCCATTCTTTAATTTTGTTATTGAAACTGGATGACAGTACTATCAATAAATCTAATATAATGCCACTTGTTAATGAAACTGAAAAAGGGCTGTGTGGTGGAAAGTTAAACAGAAGCTTCAGTTTTTAATTTAAGCGACTTAACTCTCTTTTGACAGTAACATTTTTCTTATGTGGCTTGTGGTGGAGAAGTGTTCTGAGGTAGTTAGGTTTGGTTCCTCAGAATATTATAAATTATCTGACAGGAAGTTGTTCAAATCAGGCTGATGGAAATGGCTTCGATATGATGAACAAGATTGGCACTTTGGTATCAAGCTATGGCATTTAAGGAGAAGCACACAAAATGTTTAGCTTGGGCAGTTTACTCTATGTTATTTTATTTTATTTTATTTTACTTTAGTTTATTCTTGCCATGTGTTAAATTCTTACCATGTGTTTACACAATTCATTCCCCACCACTAAATATTTCCAGCAGGCAGCACAGTCCTTGACATCCCTATCAGCAGCACACAGTCATGGCATTCATAATCACAATAACTCATCATCCATCTCCCTGAACTTTCACATGCCTTCACCATGCCTGTCTTAACTGTACATCCATCCTAGTCCCATATGGTGCATATCACAATCAAACTTACTGGCTTGCCACCTAAACTTACTTTAGCTTGATGACACCAATATTATGCCTTATCTGTCTCGTGTGACTGCTCTTCTTGGACTGTGTGACTCTGAAGATGGATGACAGTATGATCCTTTGAAATGTGTGGAACTGCTTACCCAGCAGTGCAGTGAATCTGCAGCACATCAGCTGTGAGAACATCAGATCTCACAATATGCAAGGTGTGGTGAAGTGTAAATTTAGTTTTGTTTAATATTATAATTTTGCTTTGTGCTACAATACAATTTTTTACTTGAAATGGAATAGTTTAGATATATACTGCTGATAAATGATACTGCAATGAATTATGTATGTATATATATATATACACACATACAGATTGCCATGGCTTAGGCCTGTCACTGCAGAGGCCTGTGTGCACTCCCAGAGCAGCCCTAATGGGATTTGTGGCAGAAAAGTGGCACTGGGACAGGCTTTTCTGTGAAAACTTCAGTTTTTCTACACCATTATTGTTCCATCAGTGCTCCATATTCATTTACTCCATTCACTCATTCATTCATTTATTCATGTGTTCGTCTAGCATTGATGCTGTATAATCTTTGGAATCAATATTTTCATTAAATAACATAAAAAGAAACTTTCTGGTGTGTTACATATGTACCATCAGTTACTGGTGTGTTACATTTGTACCATCAGTTACTGGTGTGTTACATATGTACTGTCAGTTACTGGTGTGTTGCATATGTACCGTCAGTTACTGATGTGTTGCATATGTACCGTCAGTTACTGGTGTGTTGCATGTGTACCATCAGATACTGGGGTGTTGCATATGTACCGTCAGTTACTGGTGTGTTACATATGTACCATCAGTTACTGATGCATTACATATGTACTGTCAGTTACTAGTGTGTTACATATGTACTGTCAGTTACTGGTGTGTTGCATATGTACCGTCAGTTACTCACTGTACCAGTTACTTATCTGTATGTATGCCAGTATCAAAGACAGCCATTGTGTAACACCCATAAGTAACAAAGAACAACAGTAGTATCATTATTCATAAAATGACACTTCTCAAGACTTATTCACTGAATTCTCTCTCTTTGGGAAGGCTTTCTGAGTGTTCGTAGGGCTACTGCTATATATGGGGCAGAAACAAAATACAGCACAAATGTATTTTACACCAAAATTATATATTGAAGGGTTTGGGTCTTCTAGTATATGCTGCCACAAAAATGGACTAATGTTTCCCGACATATTGCATGAACATACTACAGTCATCTTCAGGGATGTGTGGTTGGAGACTGTGTATCTCCAAAGTGCTGGCAATGCTAATGTACCAAAACAGAGTAACAGCCCAGAAGACCTCAGTCCTCAGCAAAACCACTGTTAGAACCCAGTTTTTGCTTATGAATTATTGAGGTATCCAGTGACCACAAGATATGAATAAAGATGAAACCTGTACTGATGTCTGCCAACCAGTGCCCATGTTATGCCATTTGTGTGATGCAGTACATACAGTTCAACATACCAGTCTTCTTCTTCTGTGGCGCTAGAACCTTGAAAGAGTCTTGGCCTTCTCGACAATAGCCTTCCATTTAGAGCGGTCCTGTTCTTGTTCTTCCCACTTCACAAGCTTCATCTTCTTCAATTCATTCCTGACATCATCATCATCATCCTATCTAGACTTAGGCCTTCCAGCTGGTCTTCCTGTTTTTCCTGCTTTCAGCATTTTCATTCTATTCCAAGTCCCTATGTAAATCATGTCCTTTCTTATCCATTTAACTTGCGTAGGTTGTCTTCGTATTATTGGCCTTTCATTCCTTTGTCGAGAATTTTTAGCATGTCAAATTTTCTGAGACGAGGTTGATGGTGCAGCATAACAGTAGACATGTATATTGTACATGAGCCTCCTTGTATGCAGGTCTTACCATTTGATGACAACCTATGTGTTCGAGAACCATGTCTTAACTATGAAGAGTGTCTCACAGTGCTGAAGTTTGGCAATGCATCTGGATTTATTTCCAGTGATACAGTCCTGTTTCGACCGATATATCCTGTCACAACATTTGCTTGCCGATGCCCAAGGGGTTTCACAGGTTAGTTGCTTGATTAAAAGGTATGATAATATGCAGGGACATTATTTATCTGACAGCATGCACCACTATTTCATTTGGACCATGCAGTGGCAGTCAGCAGTGTGCTTGTTACTGATTTTGCATTGTGCTATGTGTCAGGATTGATTTGTTGCATTTAACTGTACTGCAGTTCACATGTGTTTTACTCACCATATTAAATCCTTTGACACTGACTTCAACAGGCCATACTGTCTGTCTGTTGTGTGTTGCTTGTGTCTGTAAGCCCTGGGGACCTGCTTGGATCTGTCTCTGGTCAAGTGTCTGTGCTAGTATTCAATATCTAATAGCATAGCTTAGTAAACAGCCCTTTGTTCTAGCTGTTAGTGCAATTATGCCTGTATGAGTGCTTCACTATTGTCTGCTGGTGACAGCTTATAATATGCTGTACGTATTTATGTTTTTCTTTTGCCACCTCAAGGCACTTTGTAAAACAGTTTATATTGTATTTCAGTACTTTCAGCTCTACAGATATCAAAGTACTTACTGCATGTGTTGGTGACTTCTTCTATACTGATTATGGGAGTGTGTGTCCACAGAATTTAAAATTTTTAGATACTCTTTCATGTACAAAATTGGCATCCACAGGCATTTTTTTGAGTGAGGAGAAAGTCGTGGACATACTGAATGATTTAAATGTGTGACTGGTTAGTGACTAACAAAATTGACACTAAGGGTCATAGCGGAACAGCCTAAACTGCAGAAGAGATGTGCAGTAATGATGAAACACCTGTTATTCTGCAGGGAGCAGAGAGCATTATCTGTGTGACACCGAGGTCAATCTGTGTTATTCAAGTCCTTGTGGAAACCAAGGCAGATGTCAGCGGAAAGAAGGTGGTTACTCCTGCGTGTGCAAACCAGGTTTTACAGGTAACTAATTCCATAATTAATATTTGTGTCATTAAAGTATGATGTGGCTATGTTTTCGGAAAAATATAAAATGAAACATTTTCACTGGCAACACATTTATATTGTTTTTATGTGTAAATTAACCTTTAGCCACTGAGCATTCTGAATATAAGATGCAAGTATTGCTACCACCCTTTGACTATATTTCGTATACTTTTCAACAAATATACATATAGATTTTTTGAGACATGCTGCGCAGTCTTTATTTTTTTTCAAGAAAATGCCGTGTATTTCATGATGTTTGCTATTTTGGTTCATAATATTCAGCCCTAGAGCCTAAGTGTTACATTATTTGAAATCACATGTACAGGAGAGAGCTTCATTAAAAGGTTTGGACCTTTTATATTTTTCTGTACATATTTTTCGTGAGTTTGAAACAAATCTTGATATTTGCTGCTGCTGCTCCATCAAAGAAAAACATATGTTACCTTTAGGACTGCTTCTGATGAACTGATTGAGCTAGAATGTTCTTTTCACTCATCTTTTGTGTTCGTAACTTGAACTGAGGTGAGGTGGCTACAGTTCATTCACACAAAATAGCATGAGATCTGCAGTGTTAATGTTTGTTTAAATGTAAGTTGATTTCTACAGGACACTAAAGGTGAAGGTTACCCTAGAACAGGCCATGAAGGGCCAGATGGGGAGTAGAGGTATGGCTCTTACTTCTTCTTTATCTCGGCAATAGATGGGGGTGGATGGTTGAAACCACTCCCTAGCCACTTTACACTTGGGAAAGAGACCTGGTACCCATTGTGCAGGAAGCTGGGTGGGGCCCAGGGCCAGTCTGGTTGGGTGTGGAAAATCTCGCCTCCGCCAGGATTTGATCTCCAGACCGTGCAGCCTGTAGCGAGTTACTACACCAACTATGCTCTCCTGGTCTCTGTTGATGGGAAAGGAAATGGGAAACTTGTCCTTTCTCAGCTGTGGTATTTTTATCAATATTGTCTCATAAAAATGTTGAATGGCAGTTAGCACTACAAAATCTCAATTCCTTATGGTGCTTGAAATGCTTGTAACTGTGTTCACTTATTCTGCCCTGCTTGGAATGCCATTAATGGTTGTGGAAGTTTAGGGGAGGGAGGGCAGGAATGAATTTTCTGGCAGCCAGCTGGTCGGTAAACATGTGCTGCAGAAAGAAATAATTCTGTTTTTATATGTGCTATATAGCTGAATGTTTCTATCCTTTTGTAGGGCGTAACTGTGAGATAGATATGAACCTGGACACCTGTCAACCTGGAATATGTCGTTCTCATTCCACTTGTTCTCCACTGGTGAAGGGAGGATTCCTCTGTGAACATTGTTCTTCTAGTGGTGGGGCTGAGCACTACACAAAACTCTGTGAACTTCGAAGCAGAAGTTTTTCCAAAGCTTCATTTCTGACTTTCCCGTCCTTGAGGCAGCGGCATCGCTTACACATCCGAGTCAGGTACTACAGTAACTGTTACAGTTTGCAACATATCCTTGAGGGAGCGGCATCACTTACACATCTGACTCAGGTTCTACAGTAACTGTTACAGTTTGCAACATATCCTTGAGGGAGCGGCATCACTTACACATCTGACTCAGGTATTACAGTAACTGTTACAGTTTGCAACATATCCTTGAGGGAGTGGCATCACTTACACATCTGGCTCAGGTACTACAGTAACTGTTACAGTTTGCAACATATCCTTGAGGGAGCGGCATCACTTACACATCTGACTCAGGTACTACAGTAACTGTTACAGTTTGCAACATATCCTTGAGGGAGCGGCATCACTTACACATCTGACTCGGGTACTACAGTAACTATTACAGTTTGCAACATATCCTTGAGGGAGCAGTGTGGAACTTCATGTCATCAAATTTTCAAGATACAGGCCTTTTGGAATTTGTTGCTGTGTTTGGATGAGTAGTTTCCAGTTTTTGAAGAAATGCTGTTTTTTCATCTTCAGGGTCAAGCAGTCCAAGAAGACCCTGAAGATAGAAGCACTATGGTGCATCAAAACATGGAGAGCCTGTGACCCAACAGCACAGGTTCACATCCCAGAAGGTCTGAATTCATAACAACATCACTATGAGAACCTCAAATATTGCAATTCTTTCAGGTTTGCCACCCAATCTGACTCTGGACTGCTACTTTACAATGGCCGTTACAATGAGAAACATGACTTTATTGCACTTGAGATAGTGGATGGTGCAATACGCTTCTCATTCTCGCTTGGCTCCAATATCACTACTACGGTGGCAACTCTGCCTCATAGAGTGAGCGACGGAAACTGGCATTCGGTCACTGTGCAGTACTTCAATAAGGTTAAAGTTACATTTCAGCCTTTTTTACAAATTATAACACTAGTGGACTATATTTCATTTTAATTTCAAGTTTGTGAAATATCACACATGGGAGAAGAGAAACAATACACAATTGCGTGGGTATGCCTGAAGGCAATTGACCACTTGGAAGGCCTAGGCATAGCTGGGAGATGATATTAAACTGGATCCTAAAGAAATGGAATGGGAGGGCTTGGACAATATTGATCTGGCTTTGGACTGGGGCATGTGGTGTGCTGTTGCGAATGCATGGTCTGTCCCAAAAGTAATGAGAATGATTTAAAAAAAAAATTATTGAACATACATGCAATTACAGTTTATCCCCTTCAAAATAGGCTCCTTGTGATCGAATACAGCGATTCCAGCATTGCTGCCATTCTTCATAGCAGTGAGATGTTGTTCAAATCCCTCGTCACAGCTGCCTGGAAGTTTTCAACTGTCCCAAAATGATGTCCTTTGAGGTGGGTTTTGAGCTTGGGGAATAGAAAGAAATCGCACGGAGCCAAGTCAGGATGTACGGTGGGTGGGGAAGTGCTGTGATATTATTTTGAGCCAAAAATTCCCTCACAGCAATTGATGTATGACTTGGCACATTGTCATGTTGAAGGAACTACGTGTTTGCAATTTCACGGTGAACGCGCACAACTCTGTTTCTCAAACGCCGAGTACCTGTAGGTAAAATGATTCACAGTCTGTCCGGGTGGCACAAACTCCTTATGAACAACTCCCTTTGAATAAAAAAAAGTGATGAGCATGGATTTCACTCTTGATTTGCTCATTCGGGCCTTCTTCGGTCAAGGTGACTGGGAAGTGTGCCACTCTGAACTTGATGTCTTTTGGTTGTGGGATTGTACTCGAAAACCCTAGTTTCATCTCCTGTTATCACTTGCTGCAGGAAGTCGGGCTCACTTGTCACATGTTCCAAGAGTTCCTGAGAAATCAACACACTATTGTCCTTTTGTTCATCCTACAAATTCTTTGGGGCCAGTTTAGCGCAAATTTTTCCATATGTAGATCTTTCGTAATGATTCAGTGGACGTCCGTTTTTGGTAGTCCTACCTCCACTGCGATTAACCGCACATTCAAATGTCAGTCCCTATCCAGAACAGCCTTCACACGAGCCACATTTTTCTCAGTTCTTGAAGTTGAAGGAAGCCCTGTGTGCTGTTCATCCTCAACACTCTCCCTTCCATCCTTGAACACCTTGTGCCACCTGAAGACTTGGGCTGAAGACAAAACAGCATCCCCATAAGCTGTCCTCATCAACATACTTGGGTTCCCCCTCCACCTGCCTCGACCCCCACTTTCCTTTCCTGGCCCTTCTGCGCTGCACAAAAAAATCATTCTCATTACTTTTGGGGCAGACCTCATATGCTACTGAACCATTGGGTTCCATAAAATTTGGGGTATTTCTCAACTGCTGTGGAACTGGTATCTTCTCAAGAAGGACTATACTGTACTGAGTTAGTATTATGAATGTACTGTTAAGTTTGTAACATTATTTATCAATGTTCAAAAAACTCAATTGCCTTATCATCACTGATGGGTTAAAGAGCAAGGTCAACTGAGAAAATTTTAGTTTACTATTAATGTCTTATTGAGCAGATTTTTTTAAAAATACCATTTACCGTTACTGAGTTAATGAATTCTGAACAAACTGCCATCTAATGTGTGTAAGCTTTCTGCTAATAGTATTTTGAAGGTTAGTGACATGTGGTAGATATTCACTGAACTCTGCAAAAGAAAAGATAGTGGTAAATTTGAATTCAAATATATTCTCTGTCAGGAGACAATTTGTAGATATTTCCTGATATTGCTTATATTATCTCTTGCTCTGGTTTTGATCTCCCCACAGATGATGAGCATTTAAATTGAACAGTACACATTACTGTATCTGACAGCTCATATGGCCTTTTCCTCCAACCTTTTGCATAATAATATGCATAGTGCTTGTTGCTATTCCAGCTTGCCTTGAGTCAGGGCCTACTTATTTTATTCTAACATACTGCAATCAGTAGTCAGCTTTTACTCATCATTTTTTAAGAAGATGTAAGGAATATTTTCCTTCAGGTCATGGTTGTGTGTCATATCGAACAAACATGTTGTTTGTTGCTCATCAAAGTTTTGCATGATAGGTGAACTGATGGGAAGTGTCTGGTGGCAGTTGTCAAATAAAATAATGGCCCTGTGTATAGAGATAATATTTAACATCTTTATATGTATTTTATATTCTTATTTTTATGTGATACATAAACTGGTGCCTGGCAATTGCAGTAGTAATGTTAGGCATTGCTTCTGTTATGTAGGAAGATCTGCTGTCAGGAGCTTCTGCCTGAATAGTGCACTGAACCAACATTTGTTTTGTCCCTGTTGGTTGTTAATTGTTCCGCAGAGAGCCCTAACAGTGGGAACGTTATGATGATATGGCAGAAAGCCATTTTTATGGTGTCCTACATATTGGTAGTTAATTTGCCAAGTGTTTAGCAGTGACGATTCTGGTCTTCTGGGAAGTGACACTGTGTCACTGGGGAAGTAGTTTCCAGCAGTTCATAGTAATATGTTACCTTTCTCTTCAAGGGTTAAGCATTCCATTTAGCTCACAGACCTTGAAGCCTTGAAGGTGAGACAGTTTGTTCATTTGAAATGCAGGGACCCATGTTCCCAGTGAAAGCATCACATCCCAGAAGAGTGGTTTCACTTATCAGATTCCTCTAAAAATCTCAGAATATGCCTGTCTAACAATGACTTAGATTTGGTTTAGTCATAAAGAATTTCTTTTTTTTTTTCAGAGTGCAACAGTGAGTATTGATGACTGTGATACAGCACTGGCAACAAAGTATGGATCTCAGCTTGGCTCAGAGTGGGCGTGTGCCAATACAAGTGTACAGGTTCTTGAGAGCAGGTATGCATTGTGTATATACAGCATTGCTACTGTTGTGCTGCTGTGGACTGCTTGTGTGATGTTTGTATGAAAAGTTGTGAGGTCTGTGATTTGTTACAGTACAGAGTAGGAAGTATGTACGGTGCCTGATTGTCTTGACATTGTACAGTGTATCTGGTGACACTACCTGGAATGGTGAATTAATGGTTAGTAGAATTTAGTACGCCATTTCTGTTTTCAATAGCACAAATTTTAATTCATTGTATTGGTCTTTATAACCTCACTTTTTCATTTTTTTAAATGTACCAACATTACACAGGATTAGTGAATGTGATATCTGAAACTTTCACATGAGTGTCAAGATTGTAATCTTCTGGAATGTGACACCGTGTAGATTGGTATAATGCTTTGGAGGAACTGAGTGCCTCTGTGTTCAGTTTAGGAGTAATTCTGAAGATGGAGGTGGTTGTTTCATGTGAAACATTGGTACTGACTCACCACACCATATTTTGTCACATCCCAGAATTCTGTCATGTTGTATTTGTAAATGTGTTTGTGGTCCATCAGCATATAAAATATCATCTACATAGTTCTTACGTTTGTCTCTTTGAAGCTAAAAGCTAAATATGTGTTCTTGATCACTAGATTGTCATATTTTTTATCAGCTGTAACTAGAATCATGTGTAATTCCATTGAGGGGTTTGTTATCAAGATTCTATAGGAGCTTGCAAATAGATTTGTAACAGTGCCGAACAAAATGTATGCAGAACTTCTGTCATAAGGAAATTACAGATTTTTGTAAGATTTCAACACTGTGACATGTAGCTGTCCAGACTTATGCAACCTTGCAATAATGATATAAACAGCCTTCAAGGATACTGCACTCTGATAATGGCAAAATGTAACTGTATTTCTGAGGAGATGCTAATAACAAGTGAATTATAGTGTTTAATGCTAAGTGCACAGCACTTGCTGTGGTATGCTCATTTCTGAGTGTATTTCATTCATTCATTCATTCATTCATGAGAGTTGAATATGCTGAAGCCTCCTAACTGGTTACCTGGTGCAGTGTATTGTCCAGACTGGTTAACTGGCACATTGTGTCATTTAAAGTTGTTGGTTGGTTCAGTGTTTCATTGAAATTGTTTGCTGTTCTAAGTGTATGTCTGTCTGTGGTTTCAGGTGTGCAATATTCACAGAAACCTGCCACAGGTTCCTGGATCTCACAGGGCCATTACAGATTGGGGGTCTTCCCTCCTTACCTACCAATTTCCAAGTCCACACTAAGGATTTTGTTGGCTGTATCAGTGACCTGTATATAGATCACAAGTTCATTGATCTTAACAGGTAATAAATAGTAAGAAAGTACTGTGTTGTCTCCTTAGAAATGTTTGCTAAACTACCGCCTGTGCATAGGATTTTGGTTGCTGTATGTCACGCTGTGTTGTTTGTCTGAATGTTGTTGCTGAGGTGTATGTGACTTGTGCATATTGAAATGTTATGTGTGTCCGTAATTTGCTTGTAGTGAACTGTCGTAATAGTTTTTCCAAATTAAAAATGCATTCTGTTAATGTGCAGTGGAAGCTACCATTACACAATGTAAATGTCATTCAGTTTTAAGTAATTTTGTGTATTGTAGAGGAAATTTTGAGTTTCGTTACAACTATTTTTTTTATGCATTCAAGTGTGTGGGATAGCTCAGTCAGGATATGACTGGGCTCCAGGCCAGAAAATGTAGGGTTTGAATTATTGGAAGGGAAGAGATGATTCTCTGCTCCATAATGTTTATACCAGCTCTGAAGCCCACTTGTCGAAATTACATAATGATGTGCTGCATTGTGCGTAATCCTTAGTAAACATTATTTGGGTTACCAAATGAAGGGCAATGACATGGGCAGGTGTGGGGGAAAGAGAAATACTTGCAGGGAATTTGATGGGGAAACCTGAAGGAAAGAGTCCACCTGGGAGACCTCGACATAAAATGGGAGGATAATATTAGGTCAGTTGTGTAATAAATACAATGGAAGGGCATGGGCTGGATTAATCTGGCTCATCATAGGGGAAAATGGCAGGATTTGTGAATACAAAAATGAACCTTTGGGTTATGTCCAATGTTAGTTGGATAATTAGTCAGTCAGTCAGTCAATCAGACAGTCTGTTATTACAATGAAAAGCAGTTTAGTTTGTTTCCTATGAAGTATTTTTCCCAGATGGTGGTATTGTTGCAACAGTAAAGTTTCTTTTTGGCAGTTATGTTGCTGACAATGGAACTATAGCCGGCTGTCCTGAGAAGAAGGCTTTTTGTTTGTCCAACCCATGTAGCCATGGTGCAAAATGCACCGATGGCTGGGGAACATACCTTTGTGAGTGTTTGGAGGGCTGGAGTGACAAAGATTGCAGCCAAGGTACAATGTTAATGTTTTAGACTGATTTCTTACATGTGTTACTAGGGAACTTTCACAGCTGCAAATCCATAGCTGTACTGAATGGTATCACGCTGGACACTAAACAATGCGTACTGAACAGTATCACGCTGGACACTAAACATGTACTGAATGGTATCACGCTGGACACTGAACATGTACTGAATGGTATCACGCTGGACGCTAAACAACATGTACTGAATTGTATCACGCTGGACGCTAAACAACATGTACTGAATGGTATCACACTGGACACTAAACATGTACTGAATTGTATCACGCTGGACACTAAACATGTACTGAATGGTATCACGCTGGACGCTAAACAACATGTACTGAATGGTATCACACTGGACACTAAACATGTACTGAATGGTATCACGCTGGACGCTAAACATCGTGTACTGAATGGTATCATGCTGGACACTAAAAAATGTGTACTGAATGGTATCATGCTGGACACTAAACATTGTGTACTGAATGATATCATGCTGGACACTAAAAAATGTGTACTGAACAGTATCATGCTGGACGCTAAACAATGTGTACTGAACAGTATCACTCTGGACACTAAACAGTGTATAATGAACAGTATCATGCTGGACGCCAAATGTGTACTGAATGGTATCACGCTGGACACTAAACAGTGTATAATGAGCAGTATCATGCTGGACGCCAAATGTGTACTGAATGGTATCACACTGGACACTAAACAGTGTATAATGAACAGTATCATGCTGGACGCCAAATGTGTACTGAATGGTATCACGCTGGACACTAAACAGTGTATAATGAACAGTATCATGCTGGACGCCAAATGTGTACTGAATGGTATCATGCTGGACACTAAACATGTACTGAATGGTATCACGCTGGACGCTAAACAACGTGTACTGAATGGTATCACACTGGACACTAAACATGTACTGAATGGTATCACGCTGGACGCTAAACATTGTGTACTGAATGGTATCATGCTGGACACTAAAAAATGTGTACTGAACGGTATCACGCTGGACACTAAACATTGTGTACTGAATGGTATCATGCTGGACACTAAAAAATGTGTACTGAACAGTATCATGCTGGACACTAAACAGTGTGTACTGAATGGTATCATGCTGGACACTGAACAGTGTATAATGAACAGTATCATGCTGGACGCCAAATGTGTACTGAATGGTATCACGCTGGACACTAAACATGTACTGAATGGTATCACGCTGGACGCTAAACAACATGTACTGAATGGTATCACACTGGACACTAAACAATGTGTACTCCTTATCTTATAACCAAACTGTGTGATGGTAACTTATGGTAAACAGAAGCTGTACATGTGTACCACATGTGGGGTAAAATGCAAAACATGCTAGTTTAAAGCATAAGGAGTCACTTGTGCTACTGTTACAGTAATGAAAATCTGTAATATAAATCTTTAAAACTGAATTGGTAATACTTACGCTGACCCTGAACTCCTGACTTAATAGGATATATATATTATATGTAGATTATTGCAACATATGTGTTCTGCCATAGGGGCATTATGTATAGAATGCAAAATTTGTCTTTTAATATGTCACACTTGAAACAGTGTGCACCTTATACAGCCACATACTGTAGAATCCTAAGAAATGTTTGCACATGTGTCTTGTATGTCTCCCTGATGATGAAACATATTGCAGTTGTGAATAAACAAGCATTGTTTTACGTACAAATTATGCTTGGGTGGTGTGTGTGTGTGTGTGTATGCTGTATGTTTAATAAATTATGACCATTACTTTGGCCATTGTCCTACATCCAACATTTTACAATCATATCATTTTAGAAAGTGATTCACTTTGCTCACTCAGGTGACAGAAGAAGTGGACAAAGTCCAGAAAACAAACAACACTCAGTTCGCAATACCAGTCAAATGGTCTGTCACACACTGCTGCCAGGACATAGTATTTAGTTTTATAAATTTAATGGTTAGGTTATAAAAAATTTTGTGGGATGCTTGAGGAACCTGGTCAGTGTCTGCAGTAAAAATGTGTAACTGAACAATCCCAAGAATACAAAATTGGCCAGTACATAAAATGCCAAATGTGCAGTTATGTGATTGTGATAAATTACACAAGTAAATGAGATGAACTTAAAGTAAATCTATTTCTATCTTTCAGTCATTATCAATTCCGAATTAGGAGCTTCACTTGCATTCTTCATAACCAGCAGCATAAATTGCTGTTACATTTTTGTCTTCCATAGCAAAGTTAGTCAGTTTAACCATTGCTGGAAAAGTAACTCCTATGGAGTTGGTCATTATAAATCCAGCTTGCTTGTGTTTACTGAGCTGTATAAAAGATATGGGTGTCTGTGCTATCTTCACCACTTTGCCTGTGATAAGTGTATTGCCATTTATTGGCTCCAGATGTATTACATTGTTATTTTATGAAGCCTAACATTCTGTTTTCCTTGCTTTGTTTGAGGTGGAGATTATGAATTTGTGTTTGTGATAAGTGGGTTTGTGTCACCATGACATGGTGTATCCTCAGATGGGGGGTGGAGGAGGCAGTCTCCAAATATGGTGGGTTGCTGCAAATGTATTGAATAAGCAGTTGTGGACAGCCAGCAAGATGTGGTCCTCCAGGTTTAGGGTGGGTCAAGGTGTCAACAGCTGCTCCCTTTAAAAATCTGACATATTATGAAATGCACCATTAAGCCTTTTGTTGGGAGAGATCTTTTGGAACCATGTAGGCTGAGGGCAAGGAAAAGTGGCAGGCTGACGCGAGCATGGTAAGGAACCTTTGGGTTCTATAAAATGGGCAGAATATCTTGAGTAGCTGATGAACTGTTAGATCCTCAAGAACTCTGTTTCTTGGCTTTAATATACATACATATAATTATATCTTATTTTATAGCAATCAAGCCTGCGTGGCGGTTCCAAGGTGATGGAGTTCTCTCATTCAATCCTCTATTGCGACCCATCCAACTTCCATGGCTGAATGCATTGTCAGTAAGAACAATGCAGAAAGATGCATTCCTTATGAGCATTCAAGTTGGACAGAACAGTTCTGCTGTACTGTCTGTAAGTACAGTTTTGCAAGTGTATAATTGAAACCTTCTGGTCTGTGGAAATACATGGTGCTTTTGAATATCATCTATACAAAACTGGATCCTTGGACAATTTGTCTTTCAGTTGTGGTGTATTTTGTTTCAATAATAAAGGGAACAGCTTAAAACAGCAATATTGCTTATAATTTATTTGAAGTTACAGTATGCCACATTTACCAGAATCTAAGATAACTTGGGATATAAGATTACCTCCATATTTTTTGGTTTTAGAAAAATATCTATACAGAACATGTTTGTCTTTGTGTGTGGTTATAAGTGCCTCTGCACCCTTCTCAGGTTTTCAGATGATGAATTAGGAAAAATTTTGGTCTTATATGAGGTTAAGTACAGTGTGTTAAATCTTCATCATTGGCATAATGTTCCCACTTTCAGTAAGGCCCTTTTCAGACCACCATTCTAGGCTTCAGGATAATTTCAACTTATGCAAGTGCGTGGTGAACTGTGTAACATGTGTTTCTTATAATTGTGTTTTGTGTGTATGATCTGCAGCTGGTGAATGGGCAGGTACATTATAGCTACAATGGAGAGTCTGTGCTAATGCTGAATGGGTATGCTTCTGACGGGCGCTGGCATCATATAGAGGTGAAGTGGATGAGTGGAGAGCTATGGATTAACCTTGATTATGGTCAACAGGAAGTGACATCTCCGGCAACCAATAAGCTTCAGGGTTTGTATGTTGGCAAGATCCTAATTGGTGGCCCAGATGCTTCTGTGGGCAGTTTGAATGCAGATTATGGCTACCTTGAAGGTTGTATACAGGTAAGTGGTGAACATTTGTATATTGTGAGATTTGAGCTTCTCACAGCAGTGATTCTGAAGGTGCAAGTGTTCTGGGATGTGATGCTGTGTGCTTGGGCAAATAGTTTCTGACAGTCTGTGGGATCATTGTGGGGCAGGTTGTTTCTGACAGTTTGTGGGATAATTTAAATGCAGGCAGTTCTGACGGTCTGTGAGATCATTTACGGTGACTAGTTTCTGACATTCTGTGGGATAATTGTGGAGGTGAGTAGTTTCTGACATGGTGTGGTAGTTTCTAACATTCTGTGGGATCATAGTGCACTAGTTTCTGACGTTCTGTGGCATCACTGTGGGGGCGAGTAGTTTCTGACATTCTTTGGGATCACATGCCTTTAATTTCAGGGTAAATTTGCAGGTAAAGGCTCTTGAATCCTTTGAAAGACCTGGCACTGATCATCCTACAAGGCAATGCCACATCCTGGAGGGCCGCATCTCAACAAGTATATACTGTATATATATAGCTGTGCAAAATCCTTTGAAATGATTTGTGCGTCACTTCAGTGCAGGGACTTGCTGAATTCATGTTGTATGTCACTTATAATTTTTGTACAATAGGTGATGAGCTATATTGCTCAAAGATAACTCCTAAATAGAGTGTCATTGTAAACTGACAGATCTTTTGGCCATTCATGATTATCTTTTGGTTGTACCAGCACCACAGATGGAAGTGGAGATGAAATCCGTATGATGATTCCAACTGATGGGCCCTCAGTTTGCTTACCCAACAGAGTAGTGATACTAGGTGTCGTTCCGAGGACTGGCACAATATCAGCCCTCAGTCCTTTGAGCCACCGAGCTCTGGATGATGGGGTCTTGTGGGGAACAGTTAGCCAACCAAAACACAAGGCAAAATAAAATAACCAAAATAACTGTATTAACAATCCCGACATGGAATAATAGAAAACAATGAGTAAAGTAATGAATAGTTGAATCAAAACATAATCTTACAAACACGCACACAGCCGAATGTAAATTACCCAATACAATGACATATCCATCGGCACAGCGTAAGTTTACAAAATATACACAGAAAACTACGGCTGAGCAAAGAATCAGTACACCAATACAACTGCCGGCCCATGTAAACTTACAACACAAAAGGCTCAACCTTCAGCCGATCAGAAAACATGTATACCATTTAACATAACCATCAGCTAGACATGACTTTTACCATGCGTAACACACGATCAACACAGAAAACATATCAGTAACTAGATACATCATATTGACTTGTACAAACAAATGAAACAGTTCTACTTACAGGGAAGTAACCTCGTACCTGCCCCTTTCGAGGCTAACGCTAGGCAGACATTGGGGATTGCCATGTACATAACCAAAACTTCAATTTAGAAATACAAAGAACTGAAAACAAAACTGTACCTCAGAACATATCCTGGACGTCTGCGTAGCCCTCTCGGATGGAATAGATTGTAGACAGAGCCTCCTGCTCCTGGCCCGGCCAGCCAGAAGACCCAGATGTTGATAGGAAGAAACCAAGAAGACGAGTACTTAACACAAAAATCAAAACCCATAAGGAAAGTTCGGGGCAATGCCCTTGCCTTTCACTTTTCCCCAGAGCAGCCAATGATCAGACGATAGCCTCACACAGGGAACAGTATAAGGAAAAACAAACCGGTCATGCTTGCCCGGGGGCAAGCCTGGAGCCGGTCTGCAAGTGGACAGCTCACTGAATAGTTTTGAATACATAAAATATAAAACCAACTTGTTGCAAAACATTTTTGTATTTGTTGATAAATGCTCCAACATATTTTAGCCATAGCTGTTGGCCATCTTCGAGAAGCAAGAAGTTTTTTTGGCATGTGCAAGCTTATGTGCCAACTTATGTAATAGAAATTCTATGTATGATTAATATTATTGTAATGAAGATAAATTATCACAGTCTTTAAATTTAGTTTGTGGTTAATATACAGTTAAAATAGAGTATAGAGTTATTTTAATTAGCTGTTGGTGTTATTTGTTGTGTCCAAACATCGAAGTTGCAGTTATTTATTCACATTAAGTAAGTCCTGAAACTATAATTAGAGCTCCAATGTGATGATTAACCTTCATAACAACAGTTTTAATCATACATAGAATTTCTACCTTGTAAGTTGGTACATAAGCTGGACATGTCAGAAAACTTATGAGCTCCCTGCAGTTGGCCAGCAACCAAGGCCAAAACATGCCAGAACCTTAATTAACAAATTAAAATATAAAAAAAAACAGTTTGCAACAAGTTGGTGTTAAATTTTATGTATGTGTTATTGTTACACTGAAAATGTACAACATTAAATTTGGGTAGTTTTCTATTTTTACTGATGATGGAGACCTGCCCTTCCTGGAGTGGTGAGGTGAGTTACTGTAACCAAGATTGGCCAATGGACAGTGTCCATTGGCTGCATAAGTTCAGTAACATGCCTTCATGCTCTGTCATATCAGTTTTATTATGATTTATGCACATCCATAGAACATGTGCTTATCATGAGTTTTGTGGTTTTCTAGCTGTAACTTGGTTGACTGATGTTTTATCAGGATGTGCGTGTGGGAACTCCACAGTCCACACTACAGCGGCCAGCAGTGAAAGACAACGTGGCTGAGGGCTGTGGTAGTGTCAATCAGTGTAGGCCGCATGGTTCAGATAAATGTCCCTTACACAGCAAGTGTATTCCAGATTGGGAGCAGTATCATTGTATCTGTGATCCAGGTAATGGTCTCTTTCAAGAATTTGTCAGGTCACGCAAGATTGATATTGATAAGGAACAATAAATAATAATGATCTGGCCATAAATGGTAAAGTATTTATCCTGTCTTTACTGCAAAATTTTTTCAACTTAACCATCTCCAGTTTCTCTTTGGAAAAATTCTTGTTTACTCAGAAAGATACATGAATTGAACTTTTAACAAAACAAGTGGATAAAGTCAAGTGTTTTCCTTTTTAAGCCAAATTCAGATGCAGGTAGGAAGTCAAGAGCATGGATTTGAGTGTTTGATCAATGGATGGCAGGATATTACTGTAACTGAGCATCTAGGCATAGGAGATGGTATAGCATTATGAATGTTTTAATGTAGGAATGCAAATTGTCATTAATATATGAAATTTGTATATCACATTTTTGAAAGCACCACATTGAAGGAAGAGATGAATATTTCAGAACACTGTGTAGTCTGTCTGATGTACATCTCATACAGAATTATCCACTCTTCCACCAGGGTTGATGAATAATCACTTGCAACATTTGCATTTAGGATGCAGACAACAGGTTTCTGTATAATAGCTGCCTTCTATATGTACTGTGCCATTGTATTATGTTAGAGGAGTATATTTTATACTTGTTTGGCCTACATCTTGTGGTTATTATTCCATATTTGTTGTGTCTCACCCTCTTGCATTCTTTTCTGTTACTTTACCTTATGCTTGTACAGTAGTGCAAGGAAACCTGGGTTTTATATTTCTGAAGGGACCATTTAAAATGAATGTAAAGTCAAGGAAGTGAAAATTTTTTGTACGTTCCATGAAACAGACAGCCGCATCAGGATGTGAAGGTTTTCAGTCATTTGAGGAACTAACTCTGTCCCCATCTTCAGGGTGTGCTGGTGGTTTGGTAATGCCAAAACTGATGACTGGGTGCTCTACTCTGTGCTGTATATCTCTATTTGGTCGGTCACAAGGTGGAATGCAACCCCTCTGGATAGTGGGAGGAGTCAACAGGTCATTGCACTGGGCCTGGCTGTCTGTTCCATGTTGTAGAGAGCGTTTCAATAAACTGATTACTGGCTTAATATGAAGCCAGCCTCCCTGTTGAGGTTTTTGGCATGTAGCTGAATTTGTATTGCCTCTTTCATCATACAGTCCATGTATGTAGTCATCGTGTTCAGTCTGTGTGTTTTGTCAAATTGGATTTCGTATCTTATGTTTTAGTAGGTGTTCTACTACAGCTGACTTTTTGTCTGACTGTGGCGCAGGTGTCTTATGTGTTCTTGGCATCCGATTTCATTGGTTCTGAAAGTTTGTTCCACATACACTTTGCCTCATTCATACAGAATGCAGTACACCCTGGATGTTTTAAGGCCTAGATTGCTCTTGATCAGTCTGAATGTGATAGAAGTTTTTTTTTATAGGGATAGTCTGCTTGTTGTGTTACATGTGAAGTGCTGGTACAGAAGCCAGGCAACTCCTATAGGCTTTTCTGATGTTGTCAGTGGTTTGTTCCTGGTGTGTAGAGCATACTGAGTGTCTCACCTGTTATAGCCATTGTTTTCAAAGGTTTGCTGTAGGTGTTGAATTCATCCTGTAGACTGTCTTCATCACAAATAGTTCATCCTGTAGACTGTCTTTGTCACAACTGGTTCATCCTGTAGACTGCCATCACAAGTAGTTCATCCTATAGACCATCTTCATCACAAATGGTTCATCCTGTAGACTGTCTTTATCACAAATAGTTCATCCTGTAGACTGTCTTCATCACAAATGGTTCATCCTGCAGACCATCCATCACAAATGGTTCATCCTGTAGACCATCTTCATCACAAATGGTTCATCCTGTAGACTGTCTTCATCACAAATAGTTCATCATGTAGACTGTCTTCATCACAAATGGATCGTGCATGGTGGATGAGAGTTTAGGGGACTGATCTTTTTGTTCCAGATGATGCTCTAAGTCCACATGTAGAAATATGTCTGTGTTTATGGTTTTTCCTGTATACCGTGTGGCCCAGTGTGCCATCCATCTTTTTCTTTACCAGGACATCTAAAAATGGTAATATTTCATTTTGTTCAAGTTCCTTGGTGAATGATGTTCCCGTGGATTCCATTAAGATGTTGGAGAATATCTTTGAGTGTCTCTTGCCTATGTGGCCAAATCATGAATGTATTGTCTGTGTGTCTGTACCAATGGGTTGGCTTCTTCACTGTGCTTAAAACAACAGCAACAATCCTTTTGTGCTCAATTTGAAGGTGTAACTAAAAATTTAATTGGGAAGTACTAGTGCATATTCAGGTACTGCTTTTCCCTGTGGAAGTTTTGTCAGGACCAGTACAAACATTTGTAGTTCAAGGAGCATATGATTGAAGTTTCATTGTGTGTGTAGTGTTTTGTTACTCTGATTTTTATGCATGCAAGATGTCACTACTGCTGTGGTTCAGTAAAACATAAAGGAATGAACAGAAATCTGTTCATCAATAAATTGCCAGTCAAACAAGGATCTAATTTTAATTTCACAAATGAACACTAATCATGTAGTTTTAATACAATAATTCTTAAACTGGTTAATAACAGTTGTAATGTTGCTAAAACTACCTAATTCAAACTGTTGAAAACTATTCACATGTAATTCCCCCATGGAATTATTACACACTGTGTCTTCACACATGTAGTCTTCTGGGAATCACTAATCATTATTAACACTTGGCAGTAACTCTTGTCAATTAGCCAAATACTGAACCCTTATGGTTGTAGCTGTTGAATGATAACTCTGGGGTTGTACACTGCCTCAAATAAAACTTGTAACTGGCTACAGACTGCCTCATGCAGAGAGAGCAAGCATAACATGTCCTTTTGACTGTGGAGCCACTTGGTAACTGAACAAAGAAACAGAAGCGGAACTAGCCTACATCCCGCCTTTGCACATGACACTAAAATCACGCCACCACACTTGTGATAATTATGTGATCCACATAACCCTGTTCACTCACGTATGCTCTGATCTGACGTTTTGCAACCACCAGATACAATAAATTAAATTCAAAGTAATACAGTTAAGAAACAAAATGATTACACAAAACAGGTGTACAAAAATATTGCCCTTAGCATGAACAGAAGATATTAATACATAAATGAGGTAAATGTTATAAAATATCCAATTTGAATTTCATTGTATTAAATACAGAAAACTGTGAGATATAAAATTTAATATGAACCAGTACACTGTAGTAACTACAGGAAACTATTAGATATAAAAATTAATATGGACCAATATTTATGCAGGCAGTGTGCAGCAGGGCAGATCTCCTTGTATATGTCTTAGTAAAGAATGATTTTCTAAACTAGGAATTTTGTATACTAACACTTATGTTTATTTATGGAATCTTTTCTGTAGGTTATGTTGGTCCTTCTTGTATTGGTGTGTGTGAGGTGAACCCATGTTCTAATGGAGCCAACTGCATGGAGAACCCTCATAGTCAGCGAGGATATATCTGTGAATGCAACTCCAGTGAATACTCAGGTACACTTCATAATAATTTAAACACTTTTGCTTTTGATTATGTGTTTGTGTGTCCTGAATGGTTTGTTTAACATCTGACCATAAGTGCAAGTATATGCCTGCCCTAGCCAAGGGGCTGTCTTCTTGGAAACCCCCATGTTGTAGAAGAAGCTGTGGTGAGTGAATATTAGTGTCTGGGAAATGGCAGGTCGGCATCTCCATGACTGTGGTTACCCTTTTCAAAGTGTATATGTTATGTAACAACACTATAAATTACTCAGACTATATAACATCATTCATAGATCATGAGGTTTGTCGTCCCCATTGTGTTCTATGAAATAACTAATATAGTGTGTGTGTACTGGTCTAACACAACTATATTTAAGAGTATAATATAAAGTATTTTCTACATAAAGTACAACTACATGTTTCGGCACTTGATAATGGCCATCTTCAGGTTGTACATGAAATACTTATTAAGCAGTTATACAAAACATATATGGGCTGTTTATATGGGGCAGGGAGGGGGTAAAGTGCGCATGAGATCTTGTATCTGTCAGAAAGGTTGGGCGGTGTGGGTTACATGAGGAATCTAAGCTAGTACCAAGCTATGTCTAAGCTTATTATAGGTAAATCTATGGTAGGTATCATACTATGTCTATGTGTGCTGTGTAATTACACTAAAGTATAAAATATGCAATGTACAATAATATGTAGCATCTGTGACTATAATTTTAGGTTTATAAACTTACTCTAGTTTTTAGCAGGATCTTACTGTTTTACATAAATCAGGCTAATATCACAATAATCTCATCTGTACAATTTCATATGTGGAGTTATAATTCTCTTTATCATGTCATTTCTCATACAATGTTTGTGAGTACAAACGAGAATCAAACAAATAAAATGATATAAGAATAAACTAAATACAATGAAGTAAATATAAAGTGAAGTAAAATAAAATAAAATAAAATAAGGTGTAAGGGTTAACATGGACTGGCCCAATTATTGAACCTGGGTCTTCATGTTAGAAGGCTGGTGACTAGCCACCTAAGCAATGGCATGTCTGTTGATGCAAACAATGATAAACAATACAAGTACAGGAATAGAATGGCAAAAATACAGCATGTGCATACTGCTGTGACAGTATACAGGCAAGAGATGTGAGTGGGATGGAATGCGGAAGAATACACAAGATGGCAGATGGATGAACTGGTGGGTATGAGAAAAGAAGTCTCTAGTTTCATATTAGGAAGTGAAAAGTGGGTGGGCAAAGGAAAACTATGCACAATGCTGTGCTATAAAGGAGAGAATTGGGATAATGTAGGCCCAATGGGGAATACTGTTGTAAATTCAGGAGTTGGAATATTGCATTCAGGCTGTATTAATATTAAAACTGATTGTGTGAATGTGAATTGGTTTTTTGTGGTAAGTGCTGGTGGGGTTATGTTCTGTTAAGCCTGTGCTCATTCCATTCACACATTTTGTATATTAAAAAGATATTTGTGTAAATATTTCAGGTGAATATTGTGAGGTGAAGGTGGACCAGCCGTGTCCTAGTAGCTGGTGGGGTTATCCTGTGTGCGGACCGTGTCACTGTGATGTTGAGAAGGGTTATAATGCTGACTGCAACAAGACTACAGGGGAATGTTACTGCAAGGTAATGCTGGTGGGGTTATCCTATTGATGTAGCATGCCACTATGATGTTGAGACAAGTTACAGTGCACCATACATGGTGGAAAAATGAAGGTCTGGGATTAATGCTATCATGCAAATATGGTTTGGTGCATACAACAAATATAGCCACTTTCTATCAGTTTATGTGAGGAGTGGCAGGGATTACGACAAGAAAGTTTATCTGTGGCAGGCCTGCACATGAGTTTCGTGTGTTTTGTGTGTGTGTGTGTGTGTGTGTGTGTGTATGTGTGTGATGAAGCAGTAAGCAAACAGCAAGTTTTATTTAAAACTCAGGAAAGCAACTTTATAAACCCACAAAATGTTGATACTGTTTTGGAAATGAAGCTCTTATCACATATGTGTGACTTGGAATGGTTCAAAAGGTTCATAAACGGACGTGATGATCTTGAGGATGATCAAGATAGTGTGCAGCTGTGAACTGTTTGAAATTCAGGAACAGTTACAACAGTTCATTAATTTGTGATCAGTGACCATTGACTGACCCTAAATTCAAGGTGTGTTAGTCTTCTGGGATTATTATTATTATTATTTATTATTAAGCATGCTCCATCACCCAGAAGTGATACTACATACTATAATGTGACTAGCTATTGGTACTTGTTTATAGGTAGGGGATGCAGGGTCTGCCTCTGCTCTAGGCATCGGACACTGCATTCCCTTTACAATGTATAACCATCGATTGATGTCTCTTAGCACTTTGTAGTTACACCTTCATCACTATAGTTTGTCATAGTCTATTGAGTTTGTGAATTTCATAAATGATT